>ERZ795062.64-NODE-64-length-101119-cov-125.144136_pt1 | contig 101119 bp, 88 predicted proteins | sample MGYA00375146_ERZ795062 | MGnify/ENA primary metagenome ERZ795062 (study PRJEB30191, sample SAMN05720281) | activated sludge metagenome | isolation source: Anaerobic digester | place: USA | collected 2015-07-16 ...
GTTCATTACGACTACCTCCTTGTTATGAATCTGGATATATGCATTTGGGTTTTGTTTGTGGCTATTAATATCCTGATATTATTTTGTAGGTATTTTAGTATATGTTCCATGTTTCTGTATCTATCCCCAAAAATTGTACCTACTCCTTTGTAGCTCCTTCCCCCTTCCGCATAGACTGTCTCTTCTATTGCTTAATTTCGTATGTCCATGACGTGACGAAATATTTCAAGTTTAGCATTGCTTAACCTGGGCGAATAATGCTGGCAATCCCCCAGTGTGCCAATAACAGACTCCTTCTCTTGAGGCGAAGGCTTTTTTGCTGAGCAAATCCATCATTCCCACTAACGGTTTGCTAGTGTATACCTTTTCAACGAAGATTCCTTCTGTTTGCGGAAAAAGATGTATCATTTTCTCGGATTCTTTTGTTGAACATCCCCAACCTTCGCCCATGTAGTCATCATATATAACAGTTACATCATCGATAGAACAATCAAAAGATAATCCCAGCAACCTTTCTAGCTCAGGCATGAAATTTTGGAAAATAGATCTCAAAGTTTGCTTGTCAAACTCTACACTAATCACATGGACTTTGAAGGGAATTCCCAGAACACCAATGCCGTAAATCAATCCTGCTGCCGTACCGCCATATCCCGCAGCTATAACAATGCTCTCCATATTTGCTTTACTTTTTAATACTTGCTCGTAAATTTCAAGAGCAGCTTTTACATATCCCAGAGCTCCCAAGGGTGTAGAGGCGCCATTATATACAACGTATGGCCTTTCTCCCTTTGCTTTTAAATTGCTAGCAAGATTCTCCATATATTTAGCTTGTGTGTCTAAATCTACCTTGCCTATATAGCGTGAATCCGCGCCCAAGAGATAGTTCAATGTGGAATTGCCTGTTATTTCAGTAGGTTTTTCATCGTTAAATATTTGTATGCAACGTAATCCAAGTTTATTCGCTGCTGCCGCTGTGATGCAGCATAGGTTTGATTGTATTGGGCCAGGAACGATTATAGTGTCGCAATTTTTGCTCACTGCATCTCCCAGTAGAAACTCAAGATTTCTGGTCTTATTTCCACCGAAGGCAAGGCCTGTAATATCATCGCGTTTTATCCACAGAGGGCTATGACCCACCCTTTTTTCAAGGTTATGCAGTTGTTGTATTGGCGTGGGGAAAATACCTATATCAGCCCTTGGAAATTTTCGCAATGCATTATATAAAAGCAACGCTCTGTTCATCTAGCTTCCTCCAAATCAGATCCCCTCAGGTAACTGTCGTTTTGTCTTTTACTCATGAGCATGACTTTCTATGTCATTTTTGTAAAACACAAAAAGACCCATAGCGGTTAGAATTACTGAGACAAGGGGATTTATGTAATTAAAAAATGCCCAAGGAGCATACCTTAGCGTTGGCACCCCAAGAATTGGTGCTGCAAATGTAGCACATGTTGTCCATGGGACTAAGGCTGAGCCCAAAGTTCCTCCTTCTTCCAGAACCCTTGAAAGCATCTCAGGGGCAAGCCCGGCTTTATCATAAGCGTCCTTAAATAACCTTCCGTTTAAAATTATTGAGAGATATTGCTCGCCCATGGCAATCACCGATACCCAGCATGATATTATCGTTGCCGCAACAAGAGTAACTGGTCGTTTTATGGCTCTTGTCATTCTTTCTACAATAACGTTCATATAGCCCATTTCATCTAGGATTCCGCCTAGGGCAAGTGCACAGAAAGCGAGTGAAAAGGTCCACATCATTCCTTGAATACCGCCTCGGTTTAGTAGTTCATCAACAACTGTAACGCCGGTCTCTATTTCGAAACCATAGTTCAGAACTGTTATAGCATCATGCAAGGTCGCTCCTTGCATTAATATTGCGACTATCGAGCCAGAAATGGCTCCAATGGCTAATCCTGGAATTGCAGAAACTCTCATGATGCTTAAAGTGAGGGTGATAATTGCGGGCAATAAGATAATGAGATTTATATTAAAGTTTTTTGCTAAAGTAGCTTGAATTTCCTCAATTGTAGCTACATTCAGCATTCCGCCCCCATATCGCAGCCCGATTAAAGCGTAGAGAATAAAGCACAATATGTATGATGGCACCGTTGCGGGCATCATTGCCTTTATGTGAGTAAAGATATCTGTGCCAGTCATAGCAGGAGCAAGATTAGTTGTATCAGAAAGCGGGGACATTTTATCCCCAAAGTATGCTCCGGATATGATAGTTCCTGCTGTAATCTGTGGGGGGATTCCGAGGCCTTGCCCTATTCCCATCAATGCTAATCCGACAGTGCCTACTGTAGTCCATGAGCTCCCAGTTGCTACGGACGCAATGGAGCATATTATCAGTACAGCCGGTAAAAATATTTTTGGGCTAATAATTCCTAATCCATAATAAATTAAAGCGGGTACTGTTCCTGCCTGAATCCACGCACCTACAACCATACCTATTAATATAAAGATAAACATGGCTGACATTGCACGACAAACGCTGTTGCACATAGCAGCTTCCAAATCTTTCCACTCGTATCCCAGCTTTAAAGATGCAATAGCGGCAATGAATGTCCCTAGTATTAATAATACATGGGCGTCTACCTTCATTACGACAAGCCCAAAAATTATAACAGCTACTATAACTAAAAATACAACCAACGCTTGTGTGAATGTGGGTCCTTTTTTCATGGTGCTCACTTGTGGCCACCTCCTGATTAATTCGATAACAAACTAATGCAGGTACTGCTCACGCCTGGATCTACGCACCTCCAATCATTCAATCTCTGATTTTTATTGACTATCAGTGCTATTATTCCCCTAAGACTGAACATGTTCGTTAAATTGCTGTTTTTCTTGTCGCCCCTTCAATTTACATTTAAACACCTGTAGGGCTTACGTCAGGATACTTGTGTCAGCTTTAAAACTATAAATGCTATCTCTCGGGAGTGAGGAGCCGAGCCCAAAGTTTCCTCTTTGGGCAGACTATCAAGGCTTTGATATTTGACCTAAATCCAGTTCACCTATCTCCTCTTCCACTGCCTTTATGATTTCACCGCTTTCTACGAGACTCATTACTTCCTCTATCAAGGGAGCCATGAAGACATCTTCTTCTAAAAAGGGAACCTTTTTTCTGATGAGCCTGTAGGCTTTATAAACGCCTTTGCCGGGTTTAAGGGGCGAACTGAAGTCCAGGGCCTGAGTTGCCGCCAGCAGCTCTATGGCGATGACCTTCTGTGCATTTGACAGTATGGTGCGTCCCTTCCTTGCAGCGTAAGCTCCCATGGAGACGTGATCTTCCTGATTTGCCGAGGTGGGAATGGAGTCCACCGAGGAGGGGTGTGCAAGGACCTTGTTTTCGGAGACAAGGGCGGCACAGACATATTGGGGTATCATAAATCCGCTGTTGACTCCGCTATTTTCCATCAAAAAGGCAGGAAGGCCGGATAGTTTGTGGTCGATGAGCCTTGCCACTCGCCTTTCCGATATGCAGGCAAGCTCTGCAACTGCAATGCCCAAAAAGTCCATGGCCAAGGCTATGGGTTGAGCGTGGAAGTTGCCCCCGCTCAAGGCCTCGCCGTCGGCGGGAAAGATCAAGGGGTTGTCGGTGACGGAGTTAATCTCTATGTCAATTTTCTGGCGGACGAAGTCCAAGGCATCGCGGCTTGCCCCATGTACCTGGGGGATGCACCTAAGGGAGTAGGCATCTTGCACTCGCGAGCCCCTGAAAGCCTCTACGATCTCGCTTCCTTCGATGAGGCGCCTGATGTTCGATGCGCTAGACCTTTGGCCGAAATGGGGCCTTAAGTCGTGCGTCCTAGAATCAAAGGCATAGGGGACGCCGTGAAGGGCCTCTAAGGACATGGCACCTGCTATGTCGGCTGTCTTGGATAAATTTAAGGCATCGTAAAGGACCAGGGAAGCGATGGCCGTTGTGGCTGCCGTGCCATTGTTTAGGGCAAGACCTTCCTTGGGCTTTAATTTGACTGGTTTAAGACAGGCTTGTTCCAAGGCTTCGGCGGCAGGCATCCTTTGACCCCTATAAAAGACATCACTTAAGCCCAAAAGGGCAAGGGCAAGGTGGGAGAGGGGGCACAAATCTCCACTGGCGCCCACTGAACCTTGAGAGGGTATGACTGGATGGATTCCGTTGTTCAGCAGATCCACCAATAGGGATAAGGTCTCCAAGCTGATCCCGGAAAAACCCCTGATCAAGGTATTGATGCGAAGTAACATGATGGCCCTCACCACTTCTTCGGCGAAAGGTTCACCCACACCTGAAGCGTGGCTTTTCAACAAGTTTTCCTGGAGAATTTCACTTTGTTCAGGGGGTATGGTGACGGAAGCCAGGTCTCCAAATCCCGTGGTGATCCCGTAAACTATCTTGCCTTCCTTCACCCACTCTTCTACAGCGGAAGCTCCTCGTTTGACGAAGGCCTTTGCGGCCGGATCCAGGTCCACCTTGTAACCGCAACGGGCGACCTTGATGACATCATCCAACGTTAAAGAATGACCATTAAGGTGAACTGTTCCCATGTTTGCCCCTCCCTTAAAAGTTATGCCTAGTACCTCTTAAAACTTCATAACCCAGTTGTTAAATGCCCCTCTTATTGTTAATAATGCAATCGCAATTTAGGTTTCTCAGCAAACTTAGATTAATACTGACAAGGCGATGAGATTCCATTTTTCAAAGTTCATTACTCCAAAATATCGCAGCCATGGGGCGGATCCTAAGAACTTTAAGAGAAAGATGATAAGTCAACGAAGCACAGTCAATAAAGCTTTTGAGGATAATTTAGTAGGTTCTGCACTTTCAAGTATGCACTCACTTTAACACCACTTTCACCGAATGTAAAACACGATTTTGTTTAAAATATTACGATGGCTTATTTTTATAGTGCATATCCGAAGAATATCCGAGGATTTATCGATAAATCCTCGGATATTCTTCGGATATCTCAGTATTACTTCGAAATTCACATTTTGACGAGGAAGCGATAAAAAAAGTTCGGCATATCCGATACCAACGCCCACAAGGAGGGGCATCACCCTCTTCTTGTTTTTATTGTTCTTTGGCTTCATATATATTCTAAGATGGGAAATTGTGTTTAAAGCGAAGTTCCTAACAACCTGTTGGCGAAAGATCCTATTACAAATGATACGGCAGCCACTCCAAAGCTAAGCGCTGCCATTTCTGTAAACATGAGCTTGAAACTTGTGGACTTTACAACAGAGACGAAGAAGGTAAAAAAAGCTATGATGAGCAAGGCATTTGCCATACTCCATAGCAATGCGGTATAGGGAGAAGAAGCAACGAAGAAGGGAAATATGAGTAGTATGACTGTTATGACGTAGGCAGTTCCTGTGTACATGGAGGCCTTCAGAGGATGCTTCTCCGTTTTTTCAGATTTTTGCGACAGATATTCCGAGGCAGCCATTGAAAGGGAGGCGGCTATGCCCGTGATCAAGCCGGCGAGGCCAACGACCTTGCTGTTTGCTAGGGCAAATGTCAACCCTGCCAAGGTGCCAGTTAGCTCAACTAGGGCATCATTTAAACCCAAGACTATGGAGCTTGTGTATTTTAGCCTTTCTTCATCTATCAGATCCAGCAAGGCCTGTTCATGCTCTTCCTCTTCCTGAAGTATTTTTTTGGCCTCAGGGAGCAAGGTTAACCAATGCTCGTAATTTTTTTGTGCCCTCTCTTCGTTAACCTCCATTAACTTTAATGTAAAAGTTGTGCCAAACAATAAATTTGTTAATGTATAAAACAATATGGATAAACGATTTGGCTTGACCCTGGTCTTTGTGTATTCTTCCCACACTGAGGCATGACGCGCCTCGTCTTGGGATATGCGCTCCAGTATGTCAGCATTTTTACCGCTGTGTTTTTTGGCAAGCTTTTTGTAAACGATGTATTCTGTCGTCTCAGTTTTTTGTGCTTTTAATACTGCCTTCATCAGTCTTTCGTCTAACTTAGAATTAAGATCATTCAAAATGACCCCTCCCTTTTGTCGGCGTTATCGTATAATGCTAATCAAGTCTTCAACCCATTTTACACTATAGAAGGAGGGTTTAATGTGAAAATAGCACGTTTTGCCGACGAAAAAGGCGTTATACGTTGGGGTGTTATAGAAGGAAAAGTTATCAAAGAGACGAAAGGCATACAAGGTCCCTTTACGGGCGTTGATTTTTCTTCTGCTGATATTCAACTTCTTGCCCCCGCAGAACCTACAAAGATAATATGCGTGGGGAAAAATTACGTGGATCACATAGAAGAAATGGACGGCGACGCAAGTCAATTGCCAACAGAGCCAGGACTTTTTTTAAAAGCCCCTAATGCCTTAGCTAATCCAGAGGAAGTGATACCTTATCCTCATTTCACAAAAGAGTTTCATTACGAAGGAGAACTTGCCGCAGTAATCTCAAAGCCCATGAAGATGGTCCCCGAAGATGCTGCTCTTGAATACGTCTTGGGATACACTTGTGCTTTCGATCTTACGGCCAGAGATGCCCAACGCCAAGATTTACAATGGATAAGAGCGAAATCGGCGGATAAGTTTTGCCCCCTCGGACCTTGGATTGAAACTGACTTAGATCCTACCGATCTAGGCATAAAAACCGAAGTAAACGGTAAGCTTGTGCAGAATAGCAGAACCTCTTTGATGATATTTCCGCTAAAGAAAATATTAAGTTTTACCTCCTGCTTTATGACACTTTTGCCAGGAGATGTCATATTAACGGGAACACCAAGTGGCGTAGGAGAATTACACGTAGGAGACGTTGTTTCAGTTACAGTGGAGGGCATAGGCACCCTGGGAATCACTATTGGATGTCAGTAATTTAAATAAAAATAGCATGACAACATTTTGCTGATGACCTTTCATTATAGTCATATTATAAATAATGTAATTCGCAAAAATTTAATATTTTTAAGGTTTTTGCCGCTAAAAATCAAGACCATCCTTCACTGTTTTTTAGCAAACCCCAGCGGGTTTTAATACTAAAAAGGGGTTTTTAAAGAAAAACCCCTTTTTAGTATTCCGTCTTAAGTTTGACTCAATGATTCGAATATATTAAAGCTCGCTTTGTGTCTTCTTGAACCAATCTCTCCCCTCAAGCAGCCTCGCCACTAACATGGCTGAAGCAGTGTCTCCCGTGGCGTTGACCATTGTGGCCGCCGGATCCACGAGAAACCCTATAGTGGCTATGATGGGGAAAGCCTCTGGTGGAAATCCGTATAAACTGACGATCAGCATTTCCCCCACCAGTCCCCCGCCTGGTATGCCTGAAAGCACCACACCGCTTAACGTTGCTATTGCCACGGCCGTAGTGAAGGTGCTTAACCCGGAGAAGTTAAGTCCGTAAAAGCCAAAGAGAAAGGATATTTTCAGGATGCCGCTCAAACAAGACCCCTCCATATGAATTGTGGCCCCTAAAGGTAAAACCATGTTTCTTATGTCTTCAGGGACACCTATATTTTTCGCGGCCTCTAAATTCACGGGCAACGTGGCGTTACTGCTTCCCGTTGCCAGGGCGGTAATGGCCGGCGTTATTATATTTTTCCAAAAATTTCCCACTCCCTGGCCATTAGTTGAAATGTAGGCGTATAAGGTAAAGGCAATAAAAAAATATCCAAAGGTTACTATGTGATACACTATCATGGCTCTTGCGTAGGAACCAAGAAGTTGAGGGCCAAAATCGCCGACGAGGGTTGCAAAGTATGCTCCAAGGCCAATTGGAGCGTAATACATCACGATCTTCACCAAATATAACATAGCGTCAGATAGAATGGATACTAAGTTTATCACGGGGTGTGCTTTTTCTCCCAAAGCGTTCAGACTTATGCCAAGCAAAATGGAAAATATAATAAGAGGCAAGATGTGACGTCTTGATAAAAGATCCCTGAAATCTTCCACAGTAAAAGCTTTTACTATCTGTTCGGCCGTGTTTAATGGCTCAAGCTCTTGGGGGGCAATGCTTTCGATCACTATGCCCTCGGCTGGAGGAAAGTAAACCACTGCTACAAGCATGATCAAAGCTGCTATAACTCCCGTTATAAGAAATATTGCGATTGTAGTTCCAAGGACCCTTCCCAGTCGCTTTAAAGATGACATGCTGGCTACAGCGTTTAAAATCGTGCAAAACACCAAGGGCACTACTATCATGAACATCAGATTGATGAAGGCGTCACCGAAGGGTTTGAAAACCAAGGCGTCTTTGCCCATCAAGGCCCCTAAAGTCGAACCGATAATGATGGAAATTAGCAAAACGATCGGAAACCCGTAGGTTTTTAGCGCACTTGACCGACTTTTGGTCATTTTTGCCACCTCCAGTGGTATTTGTTAACAATTGACGATGCTTGACTGTCTAGCTTTTGATAATAAAATATCAATCTGTACAAAATTATGTACAAAATTACATTTTACATATCTGCAGGCTCAAGCGGTACAGTAAATGCAACAAGTAGCTAGCAGGAATTTTCCCTTCATGCCCTTAGATATTTCGCCAGTGATCTTTGAGAGCGTCCTCGCCCGGAATTAAAGCTTCATTAGTGAAATTGCCAACAGCTACGATGAAGGCCTTGCCAGTAAGCGTCGCTTCTAAAACTTCATTGGACATAAAACGTAGGGTTACTTTATTTATGCCTCCCGGGTTTTTAACGTCGAGCGTCGTTGGAGTATTATATCGTAAGTGAGATGCCACGCAGCATGCGATGGAACCAGTGCCACAGGACAACGTAAAATCTTCTACGCCGCGCTCGTATGTTATCGCTATCAAATGGTCGTTTTTTACCTCCACGAAATTTACATTGGTACCCTCATCGAAGATTGTACCTTTTTTTCGTAAATTACGCGCTAAAGTTAGCAAATCATCGCGCGTAATTTCATTAAGACCCTGAACAAATACAACACAATGAGGCACACCAACGTAAAAAGCAAGGTATGGTAACCTCGCCTCAACGGTTTCCACGTTTCCCTCTTTGATGTTTCTGATATCGATTTTTCCCATTTCTATGCTGACATAAGGGGAATTTACGTGTGCGCTTATTAATCCAGACTTGGTCTCAAAGACCATGTCTTTTTTCGCGTGGCCTTTTTCATATGCGTATCTTGCTATACACCTGGCTCCGTTGCCGCACATCTCACCTTCCGATCCATCGGCGTTAAAAAGTCTCATTGAAAAATCACCGTTGCACGAGCTTCCCAAAACTAAAACGCCATCTGCGCCCAGCGAGGTTTTTCGACGACATATTTTCCTAGCCAAATTGGCAAGTTCCCCGTCACTGTAATTGTTGTCTTTGTCTTCTATTATAATGAAATCATTTCCGTTACCGTGGGTTTTCGTAAAGGATATCATTTATGAGCTACCTCCTTTAATGATATCATTAAAGCAATTTTACACCGTTTGCAAGGATTGTTCATAAGCGATGAGGCCTCTGTCTTTAATAGTTTATCGCTGTCAAAAAAATCGAGGAGGATTCAAATTAAGTGATATGCTATATTAAACGTGCATATTTATTCAAATTAGGATACGAGCTCTCTGGATGATGTATTTTCAGCACAAGAGCAAAAATGTTCTAATGTAAAATTAAACTGAAATTTCCTATAATACTCCTATAATACTATTGAAGCGAACGAAATGGTCGATAACGTCAAACCCCATGAGATGAACCAATTATACATTTTTCCCGCCTGATATGATTTTTCATGGGCATTGACCAAGGTATCGTCGATATAGGATTTAAAATTTATCTTATTCTTCTGCGGAGGTGTCGTAAGTGGTTGCTGACGGTTTTTTAAGATTTTCCAAAATAAGGACCCGGTTATTATTGTTGGTAATTATTTTGATCATTGCTAACATATGCACTTCTTGGTATCTCTTGGGGTTCGTAAAGGGCCAAAAGGAAAACGTCGAGCTTTTAAGGCAGAGCGGCAAAAGCATTAGGTACGCGGCAGAGGCCAATGTCAACATAGTTAACGCTATGAGCAGTGTATATAAGGTAATTAACGAGCCCAAGGCAACTTGGCATTTGGAGTCGAAAAATATCGAAAGTTTGCTTCAAAACGCCAAGTTGGCCTTTGAAGAATATGGCTGTGTACTTCTTACCGAAGAGGCAATGAACAGATATGACAGTACGGCTGAAATATTCAATCGTTGGTTAACTGCTATGAACGCTATAAATGAAATGATAGCAAAGGAAGCCTCAGAATCGGAAGTGTTGAACGAGGTCAACAAAATCTATATTGACACTAATATGTTGACAGGAAGCATTAATGAAACTTTTGCCTTCGCCGCCCTTGATATGGATTTGACGGCCGATTCCATCTCCCAAGCAATAGATTCTGCTACCAAAAAATCTATAGCTATTGTAGTTGTAGCAGCAGTTGTAGCATTATTATTTGGTTTCATGTTAACGCGCTCTATTAATTTGCCCCTAAAAAATATGGTCAGCTTTGTCAACAGCATAGCCGACGATCTCGACTTATCGAAGGAGATCGAAAGCGCCGGTGAAGACGAAATAGGAGATGTTTTGAAAGCAATAGGAAAATTGCTTTCGCGGTTTAAGGAAGCTTTGGTTGTGGTAATGAATACCAGCCGCAATCTCGCTTTATCTTCCGATGATTTTTCTGCATCCGCTGAGGAAGCAAGCCATATCATGGAAGGAGGAAGAAAAGAAGTTGATCAAGTCTCTTCGGATGTTTTGTTTTTGGCATCTGCCGTTGAGGAAATAAGCGCAAGCTCGCAAGAAGTTGCAGCAGGAGCGCAATCGGCAGCCAAACGTAGTACCGATGTAGCAGAACAAGTTGAAATTGCCAGACAATTTGCTCAAGAAGGCATAGATGCCGTGAAAAAAGCGGTGGTTTCTTCCGTTGAAGTGTCAGATAGTGCAAAAAAATCGGTCGCTGTAGTTAACGATTTAGGTGCTAGGGCTAGACACATCCAAACTTTCGTTGGGACAATAGGTCAAATCGCGGATCAAACCAATTTACTCGCTCTTAATGCTGCGATTGAAGCAGCGCGAGCAGGTGAGCACGGTAGGGGATTTGCCGTAGTAGCGGAGGAGGTCAGAAAGTTAGCCGAACAGTCTAACAACGCAGCGGAGCAGATAACCAATTTGGCGGAAACTATAGTAAGAGACCTTGAAAGCGTAGTGGCAGCCACCGAAGAGAATGCGAAAATAACTGAGCGTGCCAAAGAAGAAGCGAGTAATGCTGAAAGTGCAATAGAAAAGATAATGCACTCCCTCGAAACAATAGCAAGCGCTGCTCAGGACATGGCTGCAGTTGCGGAAGAACAAGCTGCTTCGGCTGAGGAAATTGCAAGTACTGTTCAAAACTTGAGTGAGAAATCGTCCAACTTAAATGAATCTGTTGAAAATTTATTAGATAATATTGCAAAAGTATCGGACGTTATTTCAGGCGTTGCAAAGGGATCTCAAGATTTGGCATCGCTGGCTGCGAATTTAGAGGGTCAAGTGAAAGTATTTAAACTAATCGATGAACTAACTGAGGAAGAAAAAATATCCTCGAGGAACGAGATCATGCTTTCAGAAGGCAATTACACTTAATTATCGAAGGTAAAACCGTCAACTTTAAACAAGTTCACGCAAGCATCGACGACGTCGGGGTCAAAATGCTTGCCCCTGAGCATTAGAATCTCGCTCAAGGCAGTCTCAAGGGGCAAGGCTTTTCTGTAGGGACGATCAGATACCATTGCTTCGACTGTGTCGGCAACGGCAAGTACAAGTGCTAAAGGGTGGATCTTGTCATTTTTCAGCCCCTGTGGATATCCGCTTCCATCCAGTCTTTCGTGATGTTCGTAAACTATCTCAGCTATGGGCCATGGGAATTCTACCCCTTTTAAAATCTCAAAACCCACCTGAGGGTGAGCTTTGACGAGCATGTATTCCTCAGGGGTGAGCGACGTCGGTTTGGTTAATATCTCTGCAGGTATCTTTATTTTTCCTATATCGTGCACGGGAGATGCCATACAAACAGCCTTGACATCATCTTCGTTTAACCCAAGGTGCGTTGCGATGGCCTTGGTTAATTTGGCAACCCTGCGTTGATGGCCCGCCGTATAAGGATCTCTTTTTTCGAGGGTGGATCCTAAGGCCGCTATGGCTTGAATACACACCCTTTCTAAGTAATATACGTATTCATTTAACTTCTCTTCAGCTTTCTTCTTTTCAGAGATATCGCGATAAATTGTATAAACACCACAAGATTCACCTTTAAAAATTACAGGAACTGCAGTGATGGCTACTTCGAACAAGGTACCGTCTTTTTTCTTTCTAACCGATTCAATGTCAACAAGATTTCCGAAGGTTGCTCGAACGCTTACACTGAAAGCCTCCCCATAAAAGGGCGTATCGGCCGCCACGAGTTCATCAATGTGTTTGCCCAGGACCTCTTTCTTGCTATAGCCGAAAGTCTTACAGAAGGATTCGTTCGCTTGAGTAACATAATTATTGCTGTTGGTTAACACAATAGCTTCAGGGTTGTTATAAAATAAACATTCTAGGTGCGATCGTTCCTTTTCCAGAGCTGCCTGTGCCTTGAACTCATCCATAATATCACTCCAGCTTGTGACTATGCCATTTATATCTGGATCATTTAATTGGTTGTAATGTGCCGCTTTAACGAAGACCTTATTTTTTCTTTTGCTGTCTATTACCCAATATTTGGCTGTTGCCACACCCTCAGGTTGTGATGTGCAGGTTGCGATGCAATTTTTTATCTTTGGGATATCGTTTTTGTCGATGTAATCATATATAGATTTATTTATCAGGTCTTTTGGCAAGACATCTATAAACCAATCAATACTTGGTGAAGCAAATATTACCTCTCCCAATTCTGTTAACACAATGATGGCCTCGTGAGAAAACTTTTTTACCAAGTTAATCACTGATGTAGACACCCCTCCTTTCTGATTAATTTTAATACCGTACTAGGTTTTATCTACAATACAGAGCAATACAAAATTCGAATATAATTATAGCATTTCTATGGTATAGTTGGCGGCATTACCCGATATCGCGTTGTTTAAGAATGCCTTTTTTAAAGAGAAGGCATTCGTGGTTGATATTTAATCATCATAAAGATAACGCATTAGATAATCAGGCTTCCTTAGCGCATAAGTTTTTCCATGGGCATACCATGCAGTTATGCGTATTTTTTTTATAAGGGCCATTTGCCGATACGAAAGCCGCGTCCTTAATTTGTTTTTCAACGTCGTCGAAGGAAATATTGTCAGTTTTTACCCCGATAGCCTTGCCCTCCCTTAGGAGGTATAGTCCCATTTCCACGGGCTTGTGGGGGAATTGACGCCTTACTACATATCCATAGAATTTTACCTGATGGCTATAAAGTCCCATGAGTGACTTGCTGTCGATACTGGCCTCTTCCGTTATTTTATAATCCCAAAGATGAATCCCCTCTTTGTCATGATAAATCAGATCTATTTGTCCGGCCAGTCGAGTTCCGATGTCCAAGTTGACGGAAAAGGGTATCTCTCTGTGGACTTGGCCTTTGAGGCTTTTTGAGCTTAGTACGTTTTGAAGTGAGAGCCCTAACGGACTTTCTCTAAAAGCCTCAAGCCATCTCATCAAGATGGTCCAATGGGTTTTGTCCTTGAGCACCGGGCGGAGACCGGTTGGCAATAAGCGCAACAAGGCTTCGAGGTCATCGTCTTTTTGTGGGAAAAACCCGGCGAGGCTTTCTTTTCTTAAATCCCAGCGCGCTAATATCCAATGTACCAAGCTTCCAACGTCAGGTCCACCGTAATCCTCCGATCTTGGCAGCTCCCATTTTAATGGTAATCCTTGCTTATATCCTAGTCTGTATGCGTGGGGACACCACGAAATTATTGCATATTCGGTGGCGCTTAACCTGTCAACTGGCGAGGTTGGGATCATCGATGACAATTTCTTCAAAGAAACTGCTTGGGATAAAATTTTCTTGGTCCTTTGCTCGTCCGAAAGCTTGGGCTTGGGTTTGCCAAGGAGAGCTTCTGGGATGACAATTTTTTCGGCTTCAGGCCAGCCCAGCAAAGCTTTTAACCAAAGGCCTGTTCTTTTCGAGGGAGCCCCATCTGAGTCTAAAGCACAGCTTCCGCATAGTATTAACCTGTTTTTTGCACGAGTACAAGCGACATAGAATAGCCGTAAGCTTTCTTCGTCTTGCGCTGTGCCTTCAAGGTAATCATGCACTGCCTTCGATGGCGGGCTTTCCTTTTGGCAAAGGGGGTCAGGGTAAGAACTTGCCACGGCACCTACAAAAATCGAGGGAACCAGGGATGAGCCGCTTCGTGGATGTCTGTGATGTTCAAGGCCGAAGACGGCCACTACAGGAAATTCCAATCCCTTGGCGGCGTGAACCGTCATGACCCTCACTACATCTTCATCTTCGCCCAAAGGAGTGGCTTCCTCGTAGGGAACATTAAACCTCGTTGTGTTTTTTAGATAATGAGCTGCTCCAGCAACATCTTTGCCCAAGGCCTCTTCGTATCCCCTTAGAATCTGTATTAGATGCCTCATGTTTGAAAAAACTCTTGGTCTTTTGTGGGGCGGCGCAGAAAGCAGCCACAACGGGTCTTCAAGCAAGTAGTTCAAAGCGTTACTAGGACCGCGCAAAAAAGCCCTGTGTCGCAGATCTTCTATTTTACGAGCAACGGTTGGAAGGTTGGCCTTTACGTATTTCCACGCTCGGCCACGGCCATTGCTGTCTTCTTCAATAGATGAAATGGCCTTTAGAGCGGCTTCTTGAGATAGCCGGAGAAAAGGCGATGATAATAATCCAATCAGAGCAAAGTCATCCTTTAGATCGCTTAAAGTCGATAATAAGGCGGTGGCGTCGAGCGTCTCTGATCTCGAGAAAAAACTTTTTTGTTCTACAAAAACTGCTGGAATATTGTGTTTTTCGAAGGCCTCCTCGAGCGGGTCGTAATAATTTCGTGACGGGACTAAAACCACCATGTCCTTCCACTGAGTTCCGCCTTCGTGCAGCATGTCAAAAAGGCCTGCAAGGTTTGAGGCTAAGAGATTTTTCCTGTGCGTCGCACCGACCTTTTTTCCTTCTCCGTCTTCGGTTGTTGTCTCGAGTAGTAACATTAAATCGCCTATCTTGTTATCATTTGCTGATTGAACATCTTCATTCTTTAAAGCATCAGGATACGCCAATGGTTCGTAAGGATGTCTTAAGGAGGAACTTATGCCTTCACGCCAAAGGTGACCGAAAAGGCTGTTTATCTCATCTAAAAGCTCATTGGTCATCCTGAAGGATTCGCTCAAATATACGTATCGCCCAGATCCTTCTTGTGCCCTTTTTATGTAGTCTGCAAATATTTCAAGATTGGCGTGGCGAAATCTGTATATGGATTGTTTCAAATCGCCCACGATGAATAGCTTTGCCGGCTGGTCATTCTTTGCAGTCTTGATATTTTCAATCAGCATGCTTTGAATGCCGTTTGTATCTTGAAACTCGTCCACTAAGATGTATTTGTATCGATTAGCTATCTCAGGGTGTTGAGTAACCATGTCTTTTGCCTTAATTAGCAGGTCATCGAATGAGAGGATGCCTAATCTTTTTTTGTGCTCCTCCCAAATAGCCCAAATGATACTCGCAAATTTAAGCAGCATCTCACGAAGCGGCCTATCTTGAGTTGTGTCTTTTATCCATCTTGCCAGAGCCACGTCTTGTGATAAACTTTCACGGTGAATTTTGAGCCCTTCGTGACCTAAACGATGGAACAATAAGGCTTCCAATTCTTCTTTGAATGTTCCTCTGCCTGGAATATTTGAAAGCACTTCGTCATTTAGGTCCACCAAAAAGCGAGCCCATTCAGGAGGGGAGTCAGGATAAGTTTTTTCCCAACGGTTTTGAAAATCTCGCACTCTTTGGGATAGATTATCTTTATTTCCTGCATCTACATTTACTTCCTCGATCCAAAAATTATAAAGGTTACTATATAAGCCTTTACGATCGGCTTTAGAGTTAAAAATGAGTTCTATTGCCTTTTCGTCGATCTTTTCAAGAGTGGTAGATATTCTAAAAAGTTCATCGGGGTTTAGGCTCCTGCTTCCGAAGATGCTGCAGGCTTCTCTTCCAAGATCGATCAAAACCCTAGGGCCATAAAAGTCAAGAACGTCTCTAAATGCTTCATCTGAAATTAAGTCCATGATTTTTTGGTGCCACGGTAAAGGCGCATTTTGAGAGAACCAATTTTCGTCGAGCAAATCCAGGGCGTTGACGGCAGATTCATAGAATATATCCTCCTGTTGCGGAGTAACGATATTAAAATTTGGATTTATCTCCAGGAATTGACCGTAGGATTTTAGCAGGTTCATGGCAAAGCTGTGTATGGTTGAAATTTGCGCTTCATCGAAGCGATTGCAAGCCAGAGTCAGTCTCTCTGCAACAGCCTTCTTTTCTTTAGGCGCAATGTCCGACGTTTCCAAGGCCTTAAGCCAATCATTTAAAGTCGATAAAATTTTATCTTCCATCTCTTGAGCCGCTTTTTCGGTGTAAGTGATGGTAAGTATTTCGTCATGCCTTGCACTTCCTGTTGCGACGAGCCAAGCAAATCTCCACGAGAGCGTGCGCGTCTTGCCGCTTCCGGCGCCAGCGCTTACTACGACTAAGTCGTCTTCCGATATCACCGCCTCGCGTTGTTTAGACGTAGCCACACCCAAGAAAAGTTCGGCTAATGTAGTCTCGTCATTCATTGTCCTGTCTTTCCTCTCCTCCGATTTCGCTTTTTCTGCAAAGGGTCTTGTATTGACATTCCTGGCATGTCTTAGGATCGTAATGTGGCTCAAAGGATCCCGACATTAAATCCTCTGCCCATTTTGTGAGCGCTTCTTCTGCTCGCTTTGCGATATCCTCCAGCTTTTCACGCTTTATCTTGAAATTTTCCGGAAAATCCTCAGGTACCAAAGCTTTTATGAAGTCCTTATATTCCTTGGAGACGTGACCGATGCACATGCTGTTTCCGTGACAAAGGTAAAGGGCGCCTATTATTTCTATGTCATTTTTCATAAAGGCTGAAGCATAAGCGGCAAGTTGAAGGGAGCTTTCGTAGTTATGCGAACCACCAGTCTTGTAGTCCCAGAGGATTTGCCCCTTTTCGTTCAGGCAATCGATGCGGTCGGCTCTTCCAACAAAAGACACAGCGTCGGCGTGCATTGTAGGTAATTCCACTTCCCAATACTGAGAGATGGAGAAATTGCCAAGATTTGATTTTATGCCTTCTTGTATTAAAGCCAGTCTTTTGGCTTGTGCGTATAACCGCTTATTATGGCGGAATAACTTTTTATTACTTAAAAGCGAGGGGTAGACCGATTTTACCGTTTGCTCCCAAACTTCTTCTATGCAAGCTTCAAGGCTAGAGTCTTTGTATGTCAAACGCTTGCTCCATGCTTTTTGCCATAGCTGATGAAACAATATGCCACAACGCTGCGGGTCAAAACCTGCCTCCTTTGGTTGGTATAGATTGAGGATGCTTTTGTATGCATAAAGGGCAGGGCATTGAGCCCACGCGTCTATGTCGCTTAAATATCCCTTAAACTTGGGTTTTACTTTAACTACAGGTTTTCTTCTCCGCCTGGAAAGTTTATCCTGTGGTACTTCAGATTCTCTCAGATATCTTTCTCCCTTTGGCATCAGTTTGCTCAAGGGTCTTTCTGTTTTGCCTGTCACCTCGCATAAGCCATCTTTTAATGCGCCTTCCAAAAATGAAGAAAGTTTCCTAGGCTTACCCTGTGCATCGATAGTAGAGTATGTTATCCATGTAGCATCCATTCCAGTGCATAGGTGCCTTCGAAACAGAGCTTCAAGTTGCTGTCTTCTTTCGTGCCTCAGGGGAAGGTGTACGCCAGCAAGGCCTGTGTTTTCATGTATCATCATCCTTGCTTCATCGTTTAAGAGGGGCGGTTCAATTATCTTTCCCGGCCACTTTTCAGTAGTAGCGTTTACAATTGTGTACAGACTGTGAGTCGCAAGCACAGGAGAGTTGTCTATGTATAGGGTGATGGAATTTAATTGCTTTTTGGGGGGAAGTAGCCTCGTTTCTTCCGCGAAGCGATACAAGAATTCCCAGGCTTCAGATTCCGAAAGCAAATCTCTTTGGGCCGAACCGAGACTAGGAAGCGATTCCTTTAAAAATAAGGCCTTTCTTTCGATGGCTTCCAGAAATTTGGCTGTTTCAAACAAAGTCTCGTCATATTTGGGATCTGTTATGAGGTCTTGTACCTTTTCTTGGACTTTTATGATATCGCTTAGCAGTTCGAAAAGTTTCTCAAACAACTTTTCCGCATTAATACCCTCTTTAATATCATTGAAAAAGGAATCGCATGCCTCAATGATATTAAGTAAATCTTTCATGTCATTTCGTCTTAAAAAATCCCGCCATTCTTTAATTCCTGAAGGCATTTCTTCATTTAGCAGCTCTAAGAGCTCATCGGATAAATTAAATCCAAGGAATGGGCTGAAAAAGAATCGAAACACGAAAGAAAAGGGCCAATTTTCATCCTTTAACTTTTTTAAGCGCATTAGCAAATCCCAACAGAGGGTTTCACTCAAAAGTGTGCCTGAATTAAAGGTCCAGGGGATGCGGTAGACATCCAACACCTCCTCAGTAATCTTTCGGTAGGAGGCCGGTATTTCTATGGCCATATCGCTGAAGGAAAAGCAACCTTTTTCTACCGCAAACCATATATTGCGAGCGAGCGTTTCAAGCTCTTGCCTAGAATCACCGCAAGCAATTAAATGTAAATTTGCCGACTTATCCTGCTTTGATATTTTGCATATCGTTGCACTTTCCGCGAATTGTTGTTCAACATCATAAAAACTTTGGCCCATCGCGGGATCAGGTTTGTATATATCTATGGCTACCCCAATTTCATCTAAAACTCGTAGCAACTCATGTTGAGACTTCATGAAACTCATAAATCCCACCAATACGAAGGCGTAATTTTTTAGATGACGCCTGAGTTGTTCGAATTCAAGCAGCAAATTTTTAGACAGCAAAGGGATTTGGGCACTGTCAGCGAGGTCGTTTTCATCGAGGTAGCTAAAGTATTTCCCGTAGATGTTGCAGAGAAACCCGGTTGGATTTATTGAGTTTGGACATTTGTCGTCACAAGTGCAAATGCGTTTGTGATTTTTACAGCTTAATGCCATGGCAAGGTCTTCCTGAGGGACATCTTCGCCTATGAGTTCATGAAGTTGTTTTCCTATTGTTTCTATGAATCCTGGTTGCCTTATTGCGGGAATCGCGTCCGTTAAGTCCTTTGAAGTTTTCAAGGTGTTTTGAACGAGGTGTCTTACGACTAGCCAGTGATCGGGAGGGTCTAACTGTCGTTTTATAGGAGGACGAATGCCCAACCTTCGGAGGATGTCTGCGAGTCCTCCGTACAAATCGCCCCACCGCCATATGGCGGGAAAATCGTGCGCAAGGCCTTCTATGGATAATATTTCAAGCAAGAGATTTTTATCTTCCTTAGAGGGCACTATGAAGATGAGGTCTTTGTGCTCATGGTGAATTTCTTTTAGAGGTTCTTCCAGCTCAGTTGCAAATCTGTACGTGTGAATCATAATACTCAAAAAAGGATCACCTCAATAAATTTTATGCTATGTGGTATATTTAAAATCACGGAACATCTCTAGTAAATATCAATTTTTACCTTGCCTTGTGATATTATAATACCTCGTTTTTTCTGATCTTGTGCAGAAATTGCAATTCGCAAGTATCGTAAAAACTGAGTTTTACATTGCATGATTGTTAAATGGAAAAGTTGCAAATTAGCTTTAGGGCACGGGGAGGATGGTTTTAAGTGAGCATGAATAAACTTCGAAAAATGTTGTTACGCTTACATGTCGTTTTAAAACAAGAGAAAGACAGCTTCCTGATAATAAGCTTTGGCACTACCATATCCGTCATCGCTACAGTTACTCTCATTATGCCTTACAAATTTCCCGACGCCGGATTGACGGGTTTGGCTGTGCTTTCGTCTTATGTATTTCATATTTCTCCGTCGTGGTTGTTTGCGATTGGAAACGCGGCTTTGCTGATTTGGGGATGGAAGGAGCTTTCTCCACGATTTGTGGTACTTACCATTTACGGCGTTGGATTATTTTCCCTGCTCTTAAAGGTTTTAGAATTTGTGCCCGTCCCTTCCCTGGATGACCTATTCTTGATTGCCGTTTTTGCCGGCGTTATAAAGGGCATCGGTGGCGGGCTGGTCTTTAGATCCGGAGCATCGCTTGGTGGGACGGATATCGTAGTTGTAGCCCTGAGGAATAGATATGGCATTGAGGTGGGCAAGTATGGCTTTTATATGAATCTGGTCGTACTTTTGATCTCGGCTCCAGTGATCGGCATCGAACGTACAATTTACGGATTAGTGGCGATATACATAAGCGGCATTGTTGTTGACGGGGTCTTGCGGTCATTTGATAGAAGAAGGCAAGTTTTCGTAATATCTCAAAAATACGAACAAGTTAAGGACTTTATCATAAAGGAGTTAGGGCGAGGAGTGACCTTGCTTCATGGGGAAGGTGGATTTACCGGAAAAAGTCAGAAGGTCGTCATGTGTCTTTTAACCCCAAGGCAAACGATGGACTTGAAGCGTTTTTTGGCATCGACAGATAAAAGAGCATTTATGGTGGTAGCCGAGGCATCTGAGGTAGTAGGCAAAGGCTTTAAATCTTGGAAGGAGTTTTAGTTACCGGGATTATGGCGATTAATGCAATTTGATTCACTTTTTGAGGCTGGTGATGGATTTGGCACCACTTTATGGCTTATTACTCCTAATAGGGGGAGTAGGTCTGTTTTTATATGGTTCAAACGAATGCCCTGACAACATTAGAAAATACCTTGGGAAAAGCGGCAAGGCTTTTCTGTCTCACGTTGGGGCCAAAAGAGGCTCATCTTTTCTTTTTGGCACGCTACTTTCGGTTATGATGCAAAGCAGCGCCGCGGCGTCGTCTTTTGCCGTAGGATTGGTCGAAGTTGGATTGCTAGCCTCGGAGCGTGCCCTTTTAGTTATAATGGGCGCAAGCGTGGGTACTGGCTTGATTGTGTATTTTTTGAGCCTCGACTTAATCCTTTTTAGCCCGCTGATATTCGCGGTTATAGTCTTTTTGGGGCGTTTTACGAAAAGGCGCTTAAAAGAGTATTTTAAGATAGCTGAGGGCATCGCAATCGTGTTTTTTGGAATGTCTTTGATCAAGCTGGGATCTTACCCGCTAGTTTATTCAAGTCATATACAAAATCTTCTTTCTTTCCTGACTCAATCGGCCATTCTTTTGGCGGTGACGACGTATTTGCTTACTTCGGTTGTTCAAAGCAGCACGGCCACTTTAGCTATCGCAATAGGAATGGCAAGTTCGGGTCTTTTGCCCTTTAGCGCCATATTGCCGCTGGTTTTAGGGGCTTATGTTGGATCTTCTAGCTCCGCCCTTTTGGCGGCTTTGGGGAAAAAGCGAAAATCTCAAGGACTTGCATGGAGCGCATTTTTGTACAGAGCCTTTGGAATTGTTCCGATGATTCCTTTGGGCTTGCTCTATCTGAAAGTCGGAGAAAACTTACCCATATCAATGGGTGCCCATATAGCGTTATTGCAGATGCTGCTCGTCTTGGTAAATGTGATTGTATCGTTGCCTTTTACTTCGGTTCTTTCGAAAATGGGAGAAGGGCTAGCCAGTTTGAGTGAGAAAGAAGCTATAGAACCTTTATATTTGGATTGGGACTTTGTAGACGTCACAGCGTTAGCTGTCTCGCTTCTTTCGAAGGAGATAGTACGAACATCCAATTTTTTGGAGGAATTTTTATACGGTTTATTTTATGGTAACATTGACGAAGACCATCTTTATTTACTAAAAGCGAGCTTACCCGATCTAGTGAACTCCTGTATCTTTTACCGTTCGGCCATTACATGGGTTTCAAATGAAGATCAATCGCTTACAAGGGAGTTCGTCATCACCTCCTATTCGCTAAACGCTCTTAAAAATATGGTTACCCTCGCAACTGAAAGGCTTTTCCCTTTGATGACAGGGAATATAGATATGAGAAACCCTCTTCTTTCTTTCAAGTGGGAGGATGTAAAGAGGTGTTTTTTCGACGTTTTCACGAGCAGCTTAGGCGCATATGCCCTTGATGACCCATATTTTGCAAACAAAGCCTTTCGATCATATAGTAAGCTTTCAGTGAAATTGGGAGAGGCAAAGAACGAATTAATGTTGTCTCATTGTACGATCGAAGATGGCATGGATTTGATCGATTTATTGACGTTGCTCGATGCTTTTTTAAGGGAATCGCTGGAATTTGCACGCGCTGCCAGGCGTTACGAAACCGAATATGATGAAAGATCATTTGTTGATTTACAAGGGGAGAAGGAATTTGATCTTTAGAAAACGAAACACTAAGGAAAAAAAGGTCGGAGGACTTTTTGAGCGCGATAAGAGCTGGCTTTTTAAACAGCTGTACGCGATGGCTGATTTAGTTGAGCGAGCAATAGACGATGCGTTAGGAGCCATAGTGAAAAAAAGTGACGATCTTGCCCTTGAGGTCATCAGAAAAGATGACGATGTAGACATTATCGAGGTCGAAGTCGAGCAGGAATGCTTGCGCTTATTGGCAATGCGCCAGCCCGTGCGCGAGGACCTGCGCTTCGTTTTCACTATAATAAAAATAATAACCGAATTGGAGCGCATAGGAGACCAAGCTGTAAACATAGCAGAAAGAGCCCTTGAGCTAAATAGAGAGGGTTTAATTAAGCCCTTGATAGATATACCTAAGATGGCAGATATTGTAATAGAGATGGTAAGAGAAGCCATTGAAGCTTTTGAGGCAAGAGACATAGACAAATTGATGGAAGTCTATAGACGTGATGACGAGGTGGATGCTTTAAACAGGGTGAATTTTGCGGAGACTATCCAAATAATGGCTTCGACGAAAATGGATGACCCCTACTCCGTGAAGAAGGCAACGGATTTGTTATCTGTTTCAAGGTACTTAGAACGGGCGGGAGACCACGCGACCAACATAGCCGAGCGTGCCTTTTTTAGCGTGACGGGAGAAAGAATCAAGGAAAAGCTTTTGCGTACAAGCTAAGAAAGGAGATGGGCATGCATTGAATTTCGCCATGAATCTAAAAGATAAACTACATCAAGCAGGGGCGTCGTTGGTTGGGTTTGCAGATTTAACGGGGGTTTCCCCTGAAGCAGATATGCCATTTGGGATATCGATAGCTTACGCCTTAGACCCAACGATAGTGTCACAAATCGGCGAGGGGCCCACGAGCGAATACGCAGCACTTTATCACAGAGCGAATGACATTCTTGGAGCGTTAGGGAATTTGGCATCGGAGATGATCGCCTCGCAGGGATGGAAGGCAAAATGTATCCCCCCTACCGCTAAAGTAAGCGCTGCTGAGCTTTCCACTCCTTTACCGCATAAAACGACTGCCACTAGGGCAGGCCTTGGGTGGATAGGCAAATGTGCTCTTTTGGTGACAGAACGATATGGATCGGCTGTGCGCCTGGCATCAGTGTTAACTGATATGGAACTTCCAATCGGAGATCCCATCGAAAGATCAAAGTGCCAAAGCTGCAATTCTTGCGTCACTTCCTGTCCGGCAGGTGCGCCTTCAGGTAAGGAATGGGACGTATCTTTCAAGAGGGAGGATTTTTTTAATGTTGAGCTTTGCTACAGTGAAACTAGCAAAAATGCCCAGCGGCCGGAAATCGGTGCTACCATATGTGGCATATGCATAGCCGCTTGTCCTTGGACTAAGCGTTATTTAGGATCGAAAAATATCAAAAGTGGAAGGTGATATTCATTGAAAAAGCCTCATGGTATATTTGCTCCTATAGCTACGATTTTTGATGAGTCTGGTGGCTTAGATTTAAAGCGGTTTAGCGAAAACGTAAAGAAGTTCAGTAAAACCAAGCTTTCAGGGTTAGTAGTTCTTGGAAGCAATGGCGAGTTTGCCTTATTGAGTTACCATGAAAAGGTGGCCCTTGTTAAAGCTGCCAGAGAGGTTATTGCGAAGGACAAAATTCTCATAGCGGGCACGGGGTGTGAGTCTCTGCGCGAGACAGTAGAGCTAACCAATGAGTGCGCAAAACTTGGAGCTGACGCTGCCCTGGTGGTTACGCCAAGTTATTATAAAAGCGACATGACGGACGAGGCATTAGAGCGATATTTCACGTTCGTTGCAGATGAATCTACTGTTCCCGTGATGCTTTATAACATGCCGAGAAACACCGGAGTTAACATGAGCGCAAATTTGGTGGCCAAGTTATCAAGGCATCCCAACATAGTAGGCATAAAAGATAGCTCAGGGAATATCACCCAAATAGCCAGCATAATAGCAAAGTGTCCAAAAGACTTTGCCGTCTTTGCCGGTTCCGGCAGTTTTCTTTTGCCCACGTTGATGCTTGGAGGCGTAGGAGGGACTTTGGCCGTAGCTAACGTTGTTCCGAACTATTGCGTAGCCATTTACGATCTTTGCAAAAACGGCGAATTAGACAGGGCAAAAAAATTGCAGCTCGGGCTTCTCGAACTTAACGCTGCTGTTACAACGCGTTATGGCATTGGTGGAATGAAAGCAGCGATGGAAATGGTCGGATTTCATGGAGGATCGCCAAGGTTGCCGATATTGCCTGCGACGAATGAGGCCAAAAGAGAAATATCCGATATAGTCAATGCAGCACTAAAGCTTTTTCATGAAGTTTGTGGCAAGAATTGCCTTTAAAATAAATATAAAAAAATAACAAGGGAAGAATGCCCATGAAATTGCTAGTAATAGTCACGAATGAAAGAGGTAAGGTAGAAGAGGTGTTTAAGGAGTTCCTTGAAATTGGCGTAGGAGGGGCTACTGTTATAGATACTCAAGGAATGGCCCGCATTTTGTATGATAAAAACGTGGATAAAGTTCCTATTTTCGGTTCGCTTAAAATGCTTATTGACGATAAATATCCGTTTAATAAGACTATTTTTGTTGTGCTTGACGATGATCTCGTAAAGCCAGCAATACAAGCTGTGAAAAGGGTTTTAGGCGATTTAACTAAGCCAAATGTAGGGATTATTTTCGTTTTGCCGGTGGAGTATGTGGAGGGCGGTTCTTTAAGTTATTGCCAATCTGATGTTGGCCTTTAATTAATACTAAAGTAAAAGTAAATGAAGGAGTAGATAAGACAGTGCATCCCTTATATTATCTTTCTTTAATTCTTCTTGCCGGACTTTTTCTCGCAAGGATTGTAAATGTGTTCAAATTGCCCAACGTGACGGGATATATTTTAGCAGGAATGCTCATTGGCCCCTCATTTTTAGGCATCATTCCGCGAGAAGTTGTTTCTTCGTTTAACATTATTTCAGAGGCGGCTCTTGGATTTATCGCCTACAGCATAGGCGGAGAGCTAAGTATTAAACATTTGCGAAGAATGGGCTCTTCAATCCTTGTGATCACGCTTGCAGAATCGCTGGGCGCCGTTTTGGTCGTTATAGCCGCGATGGCTTTGATCTTCAAGCAGCCGCTACCCTTTAGCTTCATGATCGGCTCAATTGCAGCTGCAACGGCTCCCGCCGCAACAATTATGGTAATAAGACAATATAATGCCAAAGGTCCTCTTGTAGATACGCTTTTCCCCGTGGTCGCGCTGGATGACGCCGTGGCTATCATGGTTTTTGGCATAGCTGTTGGTATTTCCCAGTCCTTACCCATGGCGAGCACGGGAGTCATAGCGATGATTATGTTAACCGGGAGGCTCATACTTGAAATTTTCATAGCCCTTGGCTTAGGGCTTTGTGTGGGCTTGTTTCTCTCGGTGATCTCAAGATATCTGAGAGGTCATGATACACTTCTGTCTTTTGCTATTGCTTGTATCTTTTTAACAGTTGGAGTGGCGTCCTACTTTAACGTATCGTCCCTTCTTGCATGTCTGGCTCTTGGTGCCGCGGTTACAAATCTGGTGTATCGCAGTGATCGAGTTTTATCCGTTATTGATCGCTTCACACCGCCAATATTTGTAAGTTTTTTTGCTATTTCAGGTGCGGATTTACAGATTTCGGTTCTACGTCAAGTTGGACTGCTTGCAATAGGGTATGTGATTTTCCGAATGATAGGAAAGGTTTTAGGAGCTTACTTGGGAGCAAAGTGGACAAATGCTCCTGCCGTTGTTCAAAAATATTTAGGCTTGGCCCTAGCCCCTCAAGCCGGAGTAGCGATAGGGCTTTCCCTGGTAGCTGAAAAGGCCCTTCCGGGCATAGGGATAGTGCTTAGGAATATAATTCTTGGTTCCACAGTTATTTATGAATTAATAGGCCCCGTCGTAGCAAAGCAAGCACTTATGATGGCAGGGGAAATATCTTCTGACCGACAGTAAATTAAATAACTTACAGCGATTAAAAATTTAAGCCTATAGATTAAGTTTTTGATCGCTGTAACAATCCAGTCACGAAGATAAGTCATGTTTACTTTTCTTATTTACTAACCAAAGTCCCAAGGCGACTAAAGATGCGCCAGCGATGTCCCTGGGTGACAAGGTCTCTCCCAAAAGCACAACGGCCGTAGCTGTGGCCGTCAACGGGTTAAGGTACATGAAGACGCCAACTTGAGATGCTGGGAGGACATAGAGAGCATCGTACCAAAATATATAGGCAACCCCTGAGCATAACACGCCTAAAAAAAGTAAGCTTGCCCAAGCCTGCCAAGAAAGCGAAAAAGACATGCCGGAAATGTAGGCGGGGATGTTTGAAAAAAGCCAACCAAAGGACATGACATAAAAAAGGGAGACGATCTGATCTTTTCCCCCGAGGAACTTTCTGGAAAATACCGTGAAGGCTGCCCAGTTGACTGCGCTTAAAGAGATCAATATGTCACCTACCCTTATGCTCTCAGGCATAAGGGAGCTGCCTTCCCCAAGTACCATCAACACGCCTAATGCAGCCGAAAAAAGGCCTATCAATCCTGTTTTGGCGATCTTTTCTTTTAAGAACATCCAGCCTAACAGGGCAATGATCACGGGGGTGGTCGATACAATCCAGGCGGACGTAGCTGCTTGAGCCGTCTTCAAAGCTTCTGCTTGAATTAGGTTATGAAAGGTTACTCCCATAAATCCAAGTATCGCAAGATAAATCAGGTCCTTCGATGGCAGGGATAGGTTAATATTCTTTTTGACAAGTAGCGATACCAGCAATACCCCAATGCCTGCTAAAGAACGTACCCATACTATCATCGATGGAGAAGCTTCTTCTACGGCTATTTTCATAGCTACGAAAGAGGCACCCCAAAACATCGTAGCCAATGCTGCTTTTGCGAAGGCTTTGTATTTTGTTTTTAAGTCCATTGATTCACAAGGCTCCATTCGGCTTTTACATTTTAAGAATTTTTAACGTATTGCCGTCAAAACGACTCTATCATAACTAAAGAATTTGTCACGAATATGTATAACGTATAACAAGAAACGTCCGGCTACAATTATAACAGCCGAACGTTTCTTGTTGCACAATTCGCTTGTAAGTGGCTTAAAATTCCTTATATATCCCTTTTTTGGCTCCACAAACCGGGCATTGGTTTGGAAGTTCATCAGTTACAGTGTGTCCACAAATGGGGCAGATATAAATTTTATTTACTTCGAAGTCTTTGCCTTGTTCTGCGGCCTCCTTTGCTTTCTTGAAAAGCTCGGCATGTATCTTTTCGGCTTCCAGGGCGAAGGTAAAGGATCTAACCGCTTCCTCTTCTTTTTGCATCTTGGCTACTTCTAAATATGCAGGATACATTTGATCTACCTCAAATTCTTCTCCTATGATGCCGCCCTTGAGGTTTTCGGTAGTGTTTTTTAAACCGAACACTCCGCCAGCTGTTACAGGATGGTCTCCTATGTCGCCGTTTAGGACGTTAAAATGATTTCCGGCATGGACTTGCTCGGCGTAGGCGATCGCCTTAAAAAGACGAGCGATGTTGGGAAAACCTTCTTTTTCGGCTATTTCGCCCCAGGTTAAATATCTCATGTGGGCCATGCACTCTCCACCATAAGCTGAACGCAAGAAATCTGCAGTCATAGCGTTTTTTACGGCCATTTTGCAATCCCTCCTCGATGGATTATAATCTAGGCATCATATACAATTTAAAATTAATTCAACTTGCTTGTCAAGATCTCATGGCGAGTGACATTTGAATCTAACAGAGTAAAATAGCATTGAAATTGGTGAGGGATGCTTGAAATATTGGATCAACATTAGAAGAAGCAAAAGAAGAGAAGCTTGTCAAATCTTAAATTGTCGGGGAGGAGTAGAAAATGAAGCAGACCTCGGAAAGCAAGAGCATCGAAAGGGCTTCAATGCATTTTATACTTATGATGGGATTGGTAAGCCTTTTTGGAGATATGGCTTACGAAGGCGCTAGAAGTTCTACGGGAGCCTTTATGGCCACTCTTGGAGCGAGTGCCGGAATAGTCGGATTTGTCGCAGGATTTGGAGAGCTTCTAGGTTATGCGGTGCGCATATTTTCCGGCCACTTGGCTGATCGCACAAAAGCTCACTGGCCGTTGGTATTTTTAGGTTATGGCCTAATTTTATGTGTTCCCCTACTTGCCCTTGCCCCTACATGGCAGATAGCCACCCTATTCATATTATGCGAGCGATTGGGAAAGGCCATAAGAAGTCCTGCCAGGGATGCCTTGCTTTCTTATGCTACCAAGCGCGTCGGAAGAGGTTGGGGTTTTGGAATACACGAGGCCATGGATCAAATAGGTGCCATAATTGGCCCGCTTATAATGTCACTTGCCTTATACTTCGGATTGGGTTTTAGAGGGGGGTTTTCCCTTCTTTTAATACCCGCTGTTTTGCTTTTAGTTGTGTTGACGTTAGTGAAAAGGACGACGCCGGCTCCACAAAAGTTCGAGATGGAAGAAAAAGTAGGTGAAGATGCGAAAGAGGGCAAATTGCCGATGGTTTTTTGGCGATATATGTTATTTGTCTGCTTTGCAGGAGTTGGGCTCATTCCTTTTCAGATAATGGCGTATCACATGAAGGCTGGCGCCTTCGTTGCAGACGTAAATATACCAATATATTATGCTATTGCCATGGGCATTGACGCTTTGTTTGCGCTAATCGTTGGGAGGCTATACGACAGCATAGGTTTGAGAAGCCTACTTTTCGTTCCCGTGTTTACGCTTCCTATACCCTTATTTGCACTTGCCAGAGATCCGATTTCGCTTGCAATAGGCGTTGGCTTATGGGGGCTGGTTATGGCCGTTCATGAAACTATAATGCGTGCAGCCATTGCGGATATTGTTCCTCCGGCACGTCGAGGTACGGCATATGGCATATTTAACGCCGGTTACGGAATTTCGCTATTTTGTGGAAGCTTCATTATTGGGTGGCTTTACGACATATCGTTAGCTTACGTAATTCTTTTCGTGTTGATAGCCATACTTCTTTCTTTTATGACCTTTGTGATGTTCTTGGGAAAATACAGATGATTGAAAATATATCTCTAGTACAAAAAGCAGGCCACTTTTCTGCCGTCCTTCACCTCCTTTAAAGGAGGTGGGAGCTTACATTTGTCGAAAACATAAGGGCACAAGCTGAAATAAACACAGCCTTCCCAGCTTGATGGAAGCGGTTTCCTTTTGGCCTTGATTTTGATTGGCCTGCCGAGCCTTGGCAGGGCGGCTGAAAGCGCCTTTGTATATGGATGTAAGGGATCTGTGAGCAATAGTGCGGTGGGTCCTTCTTCGCATACCAGGCCTCTATAAAGGACTATGCCCTTTTGTGTGATGGTCTTTGCAAGCAGCAAATCGTGGGTGACGAAGATAAGAGACATACCTCTTTGGTGGTAATTTTTTAATTGATTTACGAGGTCCCATCGTGTTGATACATCCTGCATGGACGTAGGTTCGTCGGCAAAAAGCAACTTCGGATCCGTGATGAGTGCTCGAGCCAGCATTATTCTCTGGCGCTGTCCCCCTGAAAATCCTTGGATCAACTTTCTATTCCACAGACTTTCTTCTATGCCAAGGTCCGATAGAAGCGTTTTTGCCTTGTTAATTTCATCTTTTTTCAAACTTGAGTGCGTTACAACAAGTGGCTCGAGGACAGCTTGAAGGGCCGTAAGGGTTGGGGGTAAGCCCCCGAAGGGATCTTGTGAGATATAGCCGCAATTACGTCTGATTTTACGAAGCTCTTCGTGGCCTATTTCGTCCAAAGATTTACCAAAAAGGCGCACCCTTCCTTTAGTCGGTTCTATGAGGCCAAGAAGGAGTCTCAGCAAAGAGGTCTTGCCGCTCCCGGATTCCCCAACCAAGGCAAAACTTTCGCCAACTTTCACGGAAAAGGACACGTTTGTCAGGGCCGCTTCAGTTTTTTTGTCAAAAACCAGCGTTACCTTTTCTGAGCAAGCTATTTCTTCTATCAATGTTCTTCCTCCATCATGGATAGGGATCTTATCAAATCAATGGTATGCGGATGTTTTGGACGGTTTACAATCTCCTCGCTACTTGCGATCTCTACTATGCGACTTTGATGCATGACGGATATTTTATCGGCTATAGAGGTGGCCAAAGCCAAATCATGGGTGACGATGAGCATGCCCATGTTGCGTTGTCTCACGATCCTCTTTAAAAGATTGATTATCTCGGCCTGTGTGATGACATCCAAAGCAGTGGTGGGTTCGTCTGCCAGCAGGTAGTCCGGGTTGCAGCACAGAGCCATGGCTATTGCGCATCGCTGTTTTTGCCCGCCCGATATCTCGTGAGGGTACCGGAAAAGAAATTTAGGATCTAAACCCACTTCCTTTAAAAGCTCGCCTGCCCTGTTTATCGCGTCTGCGGGTTTTAGGTTTAAGTGTTCCTCCATCGCCTCGACGAATTGTCTTTTCATTGTCAAGACGGGAGTAAAGGCGTTCATCGTGCCTTGAAGTACCAACGATGCCTTCTTCCATCTGATCTGCCTTTGCTCTTCTTCGGGAAGGCTCAAAAAATCCAGATGATCGAAAAAGACCTTGCCCGATATCTTTGATCCTCTTGGCAAAAGGCCGAGACAGGCGTAAAGAAGGGTGCTTTTGCCGCTTCCCGATTCGCCGACCAAGGCTAAAATCTTTCCGGGCGAAAGGGTCAAAGTGGCTTCCTCGACAGCTTTGACTCCGTTTGGATATGCGACGCTTAAAGAGCGAACTTCCATCATCTTTTCAAGCTCTCCTTCAGTCGCGGATCTGCTTGCTCTTCCAGCTTTCTACCTATGCCCATGAATATCAAGCATATCACTACTATTCCAAACCCCGGCGGAAATATCAGCCACCATGCACCGCTGGTGAAAGCCCCAAATACATGGGCTTCGTGCAACATCCTTCCCCACGAGGGCATTAAAGGATCGGATAATCCAAGAAATGATAATCCCGCCTCAGCCAAGATCGCTCCAGGTACGCCCAGTGCCATTTGAGCAAGCAGCAGGGGTAACGCCTCAGGTATCAAATGCCGCGTTAAAATGTACCTCGTTGAAGCTCCCAGGGCGCGCAAATTTTCAACGTAGGGAGCTTCCCTCAATGACAACGTCATGGAACGCACCACTCGGGCCGTTCCCATCCAGGAAAAGATGGACAACACAAGCACTATTTGCCATAAGCCTCTTCCCCAAACGCCCGATATGACCATCAAAATGGGCAGGGTCGGTATGGCAAGCAGGACGTCAATGACCCTCATTATCGAAGAATCTATGAGGCCGCCAATATAGCCTGCCAGAAGGCCTAAACCCATTCCAAGTGTAGAGGCTATAATCGTTGCAGAAATTCCCACCAGCAAAGAAATTTTGATGCCCGCCACGAAGAGTCGAAACACATCTCTTCCTCTCTGATCCGTTCCAAATAATCCCCATCTACCTACGTGAATGGCCACTTTCAAATTTATTCTCGCCTCCGAGTCGGATTTTACTGTTAATTTGTATTCGCCTCTTTCCGAAAAGACTAAACTTGGAAGATCAACGAAGGGATCCAAACCCAAGTAAAATTTTAAGGGCACGTCCCTTGAGTCGATATCAACATTGAAGTATTGACCGCCTGAAAAGTCTGCAAGTTTATAAATCCGGTCCGGGGTGATAAGCAAAAGAAAGGCTTCTTTTGGGGGGCTTTCGAAGGAGACGGTACCCTCAATTGAAAAGGTCGTAGGAGGTTTATCGTTCCATCGAAATGAAAGAGTCTCTTCCTTTACGTTAAACGATAACGGTCTGGCAGAGCCCAGGTCGAGCCAGAGAGGTTTGGAAAAGGGAGGAGCCACCGCTTCGTTTGCGGGTCCCATGAAAAGAGGGGCCAAAAAGCTCAATAAAATTAAAAAGAATAAAAATAAGGTGCCATAACGTCGCAAGGTCATCGCCTTACCTTTCTAAAGCTTATCCTTGGGTCTACGAGGGTATAAACTACATCCGCAAGAAGGTTGCATATCACGGTTATGAGCGCAAGCAGATAAAAGGCCGCTCCGGCCGCGGGGTAGTCGTGTCCCGAAACAGCCTCGAGCAGAAACTTTCCCACTCCGTGAAGCGAAAAGACGGTCTCCGTTATTACTGCCCCGGATATGACCCCTGGCAGGGAAAGAAAAAAGATCGTTATGATAGGTGGAAGCGCTGTCCTAAAGGCGTGTCTCCAAAGGATTTGACGTTTCTTTAAACCTTTAGCTTGGGCGAGCAAGATGAAGTCCTCACCCAGCGTTTTTACCATCAAGTTTCTTACGTAAAGTGCCCATGATCCAAAGCCAAGCAACACCAAAGAAGCGACGGGTAAAGCCATGTGCCATATCCTGTCAGTCAAAGAGCTCAAGAAACCTACTGGCGGCGGTATGGAGGTGCTTCCCCTGAGCGGAAAGAGGGGAAAGGTATGTGCCAACAATAAAAGAAGTACAAGTTGCACGAAAAAGGAGGGGAAGGAAAAAGAGATCGCTCCTGACATCAGCACGACCCTTTCAGTGAATTTGCCCCTTCCCTTTGCGGCCATCACGCCAAGAAAGGATCCTAAAATGGCAGATAGACAAAGCGAGGGCAAAAGCAGGGCCAATGTATTGGGAAGCCTTTCGGCCAGCTCTTGCCATACCGGCTTTTGTGAGAGGAAGGAAATCCCAAATCTAAAGGTAAGCATTTGCTTGACGTAGATAAAAAATTGTTGGACCATTGGCTTGTCCAAACCGTAGGACCTCAAAAGCTCTTGCTTTGCTTCGGGCGAAAAGCGAGGGTCAAGCAAGGTGCTCGTTGGATCGCCGGGCATCAGTCTAAAAAGAAAAAAGTTGAGCGATAAGACCAATACTATCACTAAAAGACCCGTAAAAATTCTACGAATCCAATAGTTTTCATGCATTTGAGAAATCCATAGCTTAAACTTTTTCAAGGAAGGACTCTCCTCCAATAAAGTTCGTTTTTGTGGAGCTTGACGTATTCTCCCGGCTTGTAGCTCGAAAATGCGAACGGTCCTGTGCCGATGATCTGTTCCTCTGGCAACGTTCTCCAGTCATTTATGCCTGATAACACGTGAGCAGGAAGCATGGGAAGCCCCCCAATTTGGTGCAGGTACCAAAAGCTTCTCTCCAAGAAGGTTATGGCGACGACGTTTCCCGTCACTGTGATGTCATCTACGTCTTTAACGCTATCAAAGTACCTAGGAATGGAATGCTCTCGGATAAATTCTATCGTAGCCTTTACATCATCTGCAGTAAAGGGTTTGCCGTCTTGCCATTGGATGTCCTCTCTAATAATAAAAGACAAACGCGTCCTTTCTTTCCCGCCATCGCCAACAGTCTCAATTTTCCAGCTTTTTGCAAGCCATGGAACGTCTTTTAAGGTGAAAGGATCTGTGCCAAGCAATGATTCGTATATCAAAGAAAGAACTTGCCAGTCGTAGGCGCTGGTTGCAGAGAGGGGGTTTAAGTTGCGGGGTTCCTCAGGCAAACACCAATAAAAGGACTTCCTGTCTTCTTTGTGCTCTAAGGATAAAAATGAGTATATGTTATCGGGAGTTATATATTTAGATGTCACGGCATTCTCCCACTCCTTTTGCAAGGCCGTTATGTAATACCTTGAATATACTGGCACCTGGGGAACATATTTATAAAGCAGCCTTTGGGCTTTCTCGGAGGCGATGTATGCTTCTTTTTCGTCTTTTGCGTATTTAAGGTCCTCTAACGCCTCGTCTAAATCAGGTGCTTTTATACCGCTGATATTGTAACCACCTATTATGTCCATGGAGGAATGATAAAAGGCGTATAAGTTGTCGGGATCGCGAGAGAGCCCCCAGGCTATGACGTAAGCATCAAATTTGCGCTGGTCTAAGCGTGCTATCATCATGGAAAAATCCATGGGTTCCGTTTCTATCGGAATTCCTAAGCTTCTCATGGATTCGCAGATTCGTTCTGCGATCTCTGCCGTGGTAGGAGCCACTTGGGCCATTGGCGTCATGAGTTTCATCCTGGACAAAGGTTTAGTTTGGCCAGGGTAAATTAAGATGCCCTTTTCATTCCAGCGCCAGCCACTTCTTTTAAGTCTTTCTTTCGCCCTTTCGAGATTTGAGTCTGGGATTGAAAGTTCTAATAAATAGGGAGACGCAGGTGGCAAAAAAGAAAAAAGCGGCAAGGCGTAACCTCCAAAGATATCGCGCACAATCTGTTTCCGGTTTACAATCTCCCATATGGATTGCCTGAGCTCCACTCTATCCCAGGGAGGTCTTCTCAAGTTAAGACCAAGATAGAAGGCGTGAAAACCCTCTGCCAGGTAAAGGTTTACTTTATCGCTGTCACCGAGTCTTTTTATGTCGGAAAAGCGAGCTATATCTCCCAATAGGTCCACCTGACCGCCTTCTAGTGCCAAAAGTTGAGCATCGCTATCTTTTATGATTAGACAATAAAGATCTTCAATATGTGGCATGTTAAATTCTTTTAGGGGCGCAGCCGAGGCGGGCGGTAAAAACAGAGCAGCCACAACTAAAACGATCATGAAAGAGCAAAAAAAGTATGCCTTTCCTTGGATTTTATTTTTGCCAAAAGTCACTGGTATACCCTTTAAAGGTGTATTTAACACTCGGGCAGTGGTGCCCAAATGCCTTCAGTTGCATCACGCATAACGGGGCAGTAAACTATCCCCGATTTTCCCGTCCTTGAACAAGCGTTGCATGAGATGCACTCAGAGGGCTCTCTATTGCCATCAATCCAGCGATTGATGAGGTCGGGCTCTGCGATCAGCGGACGCGATAATGCAAAGCCGTCAGCTACGCCTTTATCGTAAAAATTGGCCATTACCTCAATAGAGCGCAAACCTCCCACGAGGATCACATGCGTACGCCCCTTTATTCGTTCCCTTATTGCCCTGGCCTCTTCGGCAAAATAACCCTCGTTTTTTCCTGCTATTATGCCTGTTCGAGAAGGCGTGAGGGTTTCGTTTCCGTAAAAGGTTCCTCCTGAAACTTCAATGGCGTCAACTTTTGCCTTGGCTAACTCTTCAGCCAGCCTTATTCCCTCCAAGCTTGTGTAGCCTTGTTGGATTCCTTCCATCACGGATATCTTGACCCATAGGGGAAAGTCATCTCCAGCGCGGTAACGAATTTCTTCTAAGATCTCAAAGATTATGCGTGCCCTTTTTGCGATATCGTCTCCGCCGTATGCATCTTTTCTTTTATTAAAGAGGGGAGACAGAAATTGCGTCAAAAGAAAGCCGTGAGCTAAATGTATCTGAGCGCCATCGGCGTTTGAGTCCTTTGCGCGTACAGCTGCTTTTGCAAAGTTAGAGATAGTTGAATGAATCTCAGAAACGGTCATCGCCCTACAAGATGTTCCGGTTTTTGGGTTTTTAACGTCCGAGGGCGCCAAGGCAGGTTCGCCTTCTTTTGCTTTGAAAGCACCTGCGTGCGATAACTGAAATAATATTGGACATCCTGCTTCGTGTACCTCATTTACTAACCTGCTAAGTTCGAGAACGTCATCGTCAGAGCATATGGAAAGCTGACGAAAAGAGGCTTTGCCTTCTACGTTTACGTAAGCGTGTCCAGTTATAATCACTCCAACGCCGCCGGCGGCAAGTTCTTTATACCTTCCTATTAAAGCGGAAGAAGGATTACCCGTCTTTTCATCAGCCCCTGACAAACATGTAGCGGACCGTATGATTCTATTTCTTAAGCCTATTTTTCCCAGCATTACCGGCTTAAAGATGATGTTTTCCATTGATGACACCTCTTATCCCTCCTTTTCTTAAGGTGTCTCTATGCTTAGATTATATGTCATTTCGCAATCCTTTGATGTAAAATATAAAATTGAAAACGACTGAATAACTTTTTTGAATACCATCGAATAAAAAGAGGAGATAGATATGAAACGTTATTTTGCGGGCATAGATGTTGGTTCTTCTGCGATCCATAGTGCTATCTTGGATGAATTTGGCAGAGTTGCCTATGTGTCCCCTAGCGTTCCTCATTTTGGCACTCCCTTTGATAGGCTTGCCGAAGTGTGGAAAGATCTCGCGGCGAATTCTGTTGATGGCAAAATTGTCTCTACGGCTTTTACGGGCATAGGAGCGCAATATTTCAAAGACGTCTTTCCAGAACTATTATTTGATTATGAGAGCGTGACAATTCCAAAAGGAGCCTCGCTTTTGTGTCCCGATGTGGTCTATATCTTTCATATGGGTGCAAAGGATTCTTACTTTTTTAAGGTGGGCCATTTGGGAGAAGAGATTAATTTGCTCGAGTGGTCGGCCAACAGCAAATGCGGGGGCGGCTCGGGCACACTGATCGAAAAGCAGTTGAGGCGTCTCTACCTCAAGGAAGACGAATTGCTTTTTAACTCAAGCAGTGCCAAGGAAAAGATGGAGTTAATGCAGAGCTTATATGAAATGGCAGAAGAAGACCTAGCTATGCACGGCGTAGCACGAGGTTTTAATGCTCGATGCGGAGTCATTATACAGTCGGATTTGATACACGAGCAAAACGAAGGCGCAAATCGGGATTACTTGGTGTCGTGCCTTTACGCTACAGTTGCGCGAAATTATAGAAATGATGTCGTTGGCGTAAGGGATTTAGACCAATCGGCGCCTTCCATAGCAACTGGAGGCGTTTTTGCAAGCGACTATCTATTAAAGCGAGTTCAAGATCTTTTGGGATTATCTTTAAAACGACCAAAGCATTTTAGAGCGGTTGCTGCGATTGGCGTGGCCCTTGAGGCCATCGAGAAAAACAACACCTACGTTATGGATTTTTCAAAGCTCGAGGAGATTACCTCCTTTGTTAGAGGCAAGCGTCCCTGCGCACCACCGCTTCACGCTTATTTGGATAAGGTTCATGTGTATGATGGAGAGATAAAAGATGTAGAAGTTAACGATGTTAGAAATGTGACCATCGGTGTAGATGGGGGCTCGACCACGACCAAGGCTGCCGTAGTGGACGTTTCCACCGGGGAGCTTTTGGACAAAATATATATAAGTACCCATGGAGATCCAGAAGGGGCGTTAAAGGAAGTTTTCAGATATTTGTCGAGAAGGGCAGATAACTATAACGTCTTGGGCGTATGCACGACTGGGTCGGCCAGAAAGTTATATGAGCGAATCCTCGTAAGTCGCGCTAGAAAGGAAGCCTTGGAAGCGGAAGGCTACAACGTGCTCGACGGCGCCGTAGATGAAATAACATGTCATGCTGTTGGCATTAAATTTCACGATCCTGCCATAGATACCATCTTCGAAGTGGGTGGACAGGACATGAAGTTTACAACCTTTAAAGTTACAAATGGAGTTTCAACCGACGAAATCGAAGAAGCGCGCATGAACTATTCTTGTCAAGCTGGAGCTGGCCAAACTCTTGAGAATATGGCTCAACTTTTGGACCTCGATGTCAAATCGAGCTTGCAGGAAGCCGCATTGAAGGCCGACGTTGTGCCTTTAATAGATTCTACCTGCGGTGTCTTCATGGAAATGGAAGAAAACAGGCTCATATCAGAGGGCTTTACAAAAGAACAAATCGCTGCCGCGATCATTAGGTCTACAGCTGCAAGTTACTTCAATAAGTTTGTGGGAGGTCCGCAGCACGTCAAAAACAAATGTTCCTGTCAGGGCGGTCCGGCTCTGGGCAAGGCTTTTCTGGCGGCCATGGCTCAAGTCACAGGCAAAGATATTTATGCCTACCCTCACAGAGAGCTTTTTGGAGCTTGGGGGGCGGGTTTGTTCTTGCGCAATCAAATCTTACAACTTCAAGAGGAAGGCAAAGAAGTGTGCTCGGCCTTCAGGGGATTCGAAGTCGTGGATATGGTCTTTGAGAAGCGCGACGTCATGTGCAGCGATCACTTCGGTCCTCTCTCTTGTGGGATGAGAAATTGCAAGTTAAAGGTGTTCTCGATTGGCGGGGAAGAGGTGATAGCTGGAGGCTTTTGCCCCAGAGGAAATAGCGAAGGAATGGGGCAAAGCAGGAAGGATTACGTAGAGATATACCATAAATTGCTTGAAAAACATTTTGATGGTGTCTTATATGAAAATCTTGACGCAGACAAGCAGCCTGATTTGCCAACCGTGGGCATACATAGGGGCGGAGCAACCTTGGGCGATCTGGGCATATGGACATCGGCGATCTTTAAAAAGCTTGGCTTTCTCCCAGTGCTGACTCCCAAGTCAAATGACGAGATAGCTCAAGCTGGCATAAACATTGCCCCTACCGAGTTTTGCATAGCTATGAAACTTGTGATAGGGCATGCAGCGTTGTTGCATCAAGATAAAAGAATTAAGCATCTTTTTAACCCCTGTTTCATCGAAGAGGTAAGGCCCATAAAGCCCCATCGTAAGTTCTGTATTTACACGGAAGCCGAAGGGTTCTTGCTTCAGGACATATTGGGAATAGAACCTGAGAGGGAGTTTTTGAGTGTTCTTTACTTAAATGACGAAGAGACAACTGCTAGGGCATTGCTCGACGAATTTCGCAGGCTAGGCTATGATTTTACCCTTGATGATATCTTGGCAGCGATATCTTATGCCAATGAAAAACTAAGGTTCTTTAAAGAAGAGCTTTACCGATATGGAGACGAGTTTTTAGAGGAGCTCGAAGAATCTGGGGAAGTAGGATTTGTTGGTTTGGGCAGAGACTACGTAATACTGGATCCTCAAGCCTCATCTAACTCCGGATCCATGTTTTCGAAGCAGCGTGGCATGAGGTACATCCCGCAGAGTTTTTTAGAGAAATATTTCAAGGACATCCCAATCGATGAGCTTTCTTACAACGAATATTGGTATCAAAATGCCCATATCCTTCAGGCTGCTATATACACGGCAAGAAACCCAAGGCTTTTCCCGATAAGGCAGATGAACTTCGCCTGCGGCCCTGATTCTATGAAGTTTTACCATGAAAGCGAGATCTTTAGGAGGGCAGAAAAACCCTTCCTTCATCTGGTAACCGACGCTCAAACCAATAACGCTCCCTTCGTCACTAGAGCTGAGGCTCATGAGCGAGTTGTGCAAAAGGCAAGACCTAGAAACGATCTGTCCTTATCGGATTTTGTCCTCTTTCCTCACGATAACGAGAAGGAGAAATTAAACTTGGGGTCTCGCATATGGCTTATACCTTACATGGGAGAGGCAAGCCGCTTGGGTGCCGCTGTTTTAAGGCATTATGGCGTGACTGCTATGGCGATGCCTACGGCTACACCTGAATCTAAGGACGCAGCAAGTCGGTTTATAACGACTGAAACGTGTTTCCCCTTGCGAGGTGTGATAGGAGACGTCATGGCAACCATAGAGGATTTGGCTCAGGAACGGGGCAAAGAGTGGGTCATAAACAACATCGTAATATTTTTGCCAACTACCTCCGGTCCGTGCAGATTTGGCAAATACGGAGAAGTGCTGAAGATATTTTTAAAACAGGAAGGAATTGATCGCGTTCCCATAGTGAGCCCTTCCACGGACAGCAGTTACATAGAGATTGAAGCTCCAGAGCAATTCGGTGGGACCTTAAGCAAGGCCAACGCCCTTTTAAACGTATTTAGGGCAATCAAGATGGCCGATATGGTTGACGATTTAATTCGTAAATTTCGCCCTTACAGCGACGATAAAAAAGCCTTCGATGAATTATGCTCACAGCGCATGGACTTATTGGAAAAGTTGTTGATTGAATGCGGGGCCTCATATTCTGTCTTAAAAAAGTGGACTAAAGAGACCATGGACCTTTTTTTAAAGGAGGTGCCTATGGCAAAAAATCACTCATTGCCCCTTGTTCTTTATGTGGGAGAAATCTACACGAGACAACACGATCCCTACACTGAATACGTCATAAAACGTTTAGAAGAAGAGGGATTGGAAGTAGTTAGGGGAAGCATTACGGAGTGGCTTGAATACATAAATTACTTAACAATTAGAGAGGACCCCAAGTTTGCCTACAAATTTGCTCAATTTTACATGGAATACGCAGATTGGCGCTTTAAGCGAATCTTTGGCGAAGTTGCAAAAGAGCGCAAGGTCTTGCCCAAGCCAAACGTCATCATTGAAGACTTGCAGGAAAGCAGGCGCTATCACGGCGATATTACGGGAGAATCTCCATTGGTAATAGGGATTTTTTTGAAGTTTTTGCGCGGAGAGTTGCCAGGCAATGGGCAGAGGGTGTGCGGGATCTTCCACGTTGGCCCCTTTACCTGCATGCAGGAGGGCGTAGCAATGGCCAAGATGGACGCCATGTTAAAAGAAGAGGCCAAGCGCGATCCGAACTTGGTAGTTCCCATGGTTCACGCTTTTTTTGGAGATTCGGCCAATACTAATTTAGAAGCCGAGATAGCTGCCTTTAGGGAGCAGTGTCGCCTTAAAGCTAAGATGAATCATCCTTTGGATCGCGGCAAAAGAAGGATAAGCCCTGCCATAAAGGGAAATCTCGTCATTCAGGAAGAGTCCTCACGCTGAGGAAAAGCGCGAGGCTGTAGCTAGATTTACCGGTTCACGAATACGCCTTCAAGAACGGATTCAACGTCGTGAACCGGTGTTTTTTGTTGACATACATGCTATATACTGCTACTATCCGCTATGTACTGACGAAGGGGAGGAGTGCAAATGAATCGCGCTCAAAGATTAGAGGCCATTAAAGGGATTCTTGAAGAGGCAACCTCGCCAGTGAGCGGTTCTTATCTTGCAGAGCTGTTTGGTGTTAGTCGTCAGACGATAGTCCAAGACGTAGCACTGCTAAGAAACCAAGGCTTTGAGATAGTTTCCACGCCATCTGGTTACTTTCTCGATAAGGTCAAAAAGATACGCGAAATTATCGCTGTTCGGCACACTAAAGAAGAAGTTTTTGACGAGCTGCTTGCGATCGTGGAGGCGGGAGGGAAGGTACTTGACGTGATGATAGACCATCCACTGTATGGGGAGCTTAAAGGCAGCATTGGAGTTGCTTCAAAGGAAGAAGTGATGCGCTTCGTCAGCATGCTCGAAAGCTCAGGTCAGGAGCCGCTGCTTTCCCTTACAAGGGGTTTTCACTTGCATACCATAGAAGCGGACAATGAAGAAACGCTAAAACGTATAAAAGAAACTTTGAGAAAGCTGGGTTTTCTTTTTCTAGGTTAAAAACTTGAAAGGTTGTGATCCTTTTGACCAGAAAGGAAAAGTGTTTAGTTGTTTTTGCCCTATTTCTTGGGATCTGTAATGTAATAGTGCCTTATTGTTTTCTTCGCGAAGGCGGATCCTTCGTCTTTTGGACGTCGGTTACTGCCTTTGTGCTCATAACAGGCACGATATATACAAAAAATTGGAGCAAAGGAGAAAGGAAAGAACTATGACCGCCTCCTTTTTGATGTTCAGCATAGGCATTTGGTTTATCGTTGGTACGTACATCTCTTACACATCTCGACAAAAGGGCAAGGTTGATTTGGAAGATTATTTCTTGGGGAGTCGAAGAATTGACGGATTTATTTCAGCGATGACCTATAGCGCAACCACCTACAGTGCCTTTATGATGGTTGGTCTTGTAGGGCTAACTTATCGCTATGGCGTAGCAGCCCTCGGATTTGAGCTGATATATCTTATGGGCACGGTGATTTTGTTGCTCTTGTTTGCTCCCAGATATTGGGTTGCTGGGAAGAGACATAATCTCATTAGCCCTTCTGAGCTTTTAAGTTTTAGATATGAAAACAAAGGCGTCGGAGCCATTAATTCCATGCTGTGTCTTGTAATGCTTATACCTTATGCCTCGGTTCAGCTTATGGGTGCTGGTTATCTCGTTGAAACGTTATCCGACGGTTCTTTAAGCTACACCACGGGAACCGTGATTGCTGCAATTGTAACCTTCGTCTTTTGCTGGTGGGCAGGATTACGTTCCGTTGCTCGCACAGATGCCTTCCAGGCTGTAATAATGTTGATAGCAAGCTTCTCACTTCTTGGCTACCTCGTGTTTGAATTGAAAGGCGTCGGGTTTTACCGCACTCTTATCCGAGAAAGAAGTGATTTGCTTAGCGTAAACTGGCCGCCATCCTTTTTCATCGGGCTGACGTTGCCATGGGCGTTTTTCGCCATAACAAACCCACAAGTAGTTCAGCGCCTCTTCATACCAAAGGATAGGGCTAGTATGAAAAAAATGATCCTAGGCTTTTCCTACTTTGGATTTATTTACACATTAATATGCTGTGTTTTAGGGTTGATGGCGGCTCTTTTGATCCCGGGTTTAGACCTCCCCGATAACGCCATGCCCATGTTGTTAAAGCGAGTTCCAGCTTCGATCTCAGTCGTCGTCTTCGTGAGCATTATGGCTGCGGCGGTATCTACAATGAATTCCATAGTTTTAACCTTGAGCAACATGTTCGGAAGGGATTTGCTCAAAGCTTTTTATCCTGAACTTTCTGAGGAGAAAGAATTGGCGTTTTCGAAAATAGTCATAGTGGTTCTGATAGCCGCCTGCCTATTATTTGCTCAATTGAGGCTTGATTTAATCGTTGTGTTGTCATCTTTAGCATCGGGAGGTCTGTTAGTGCAGTTGCCCTCTGTCTGGGGAGCCTTTTTTTGGCGAAAAGCTACGGCGAAGGGTGCGATGGCAAGCATATTATTTGGCGGAGTGACGGTGGGATTTTTGACGCTCGCTAACTATAAATTTCTGGGCCAATGGCCAGCTGTGTGGGGGCTTTTGATTGCAACCGCTAGTTTTATCCTGGTAAGCCTAAAGACAAAAGCGCCTAGCACGGCTAAACGCTTCTTGGATTGCCTAAAGGAAGAAATGCTGGCGAAATTTTAGGTTTGGCCTTTGAGGATCATGTCTCTTTTGTGAGGTTTTGTTCCTTTGAAGTGACATCATATAGGGTCTTCATTTATATTTCCGTTGAGCCTCGCATCGTCTGTGGTAAGATATCTAACGAGTGCAAAAGGAAGGAGTGTCGCTTTTTGCTCGTGCGCACACACCTTTGGCTTTCGGGGAGAGTTCAAGGGGTGGCCTTTAGGTATTACGCGACGATTAAAGCTAAAGAGTTTGGAGTTGCCGGTTATATAAAGAACCTTGGCGACGGCAGGGTCGAAGTCGTGATTCAAGGAGAGTCAGAAAGCGTTAAAAGAATGATTAGTTGGTGCAGCAAAGGACCACCTCATGCTATCGTCGAAAACGTAATTTTAATTTACGAGGATCCCGACCCGGGGTGTGTTACCTTTCAAGTGGAAGGTTGATTGATTAAATGAAGAAAATATCTGTTTTTGGCGCTGGCAGTTGGGGCACGGCATTAGCTAATTTACTCGGCGAAAATGGGTATTCTGTGACGCTTTGGTGCAGACGACTAGATCAGGCGCGTGCCATCAACATGAGGGGCGAAAACCCCAATTATTTAAGAGGATATCGCATATCTCCCAATGTCATGGCCACTTCCCAGATTGAGGAGGCCATGGGGTCATCTAAATGGGTGATAGCCTTGCCTACCCAAGCTATAAGAGGCTTTTTAAACAAAGTTGCGGGAAAGATGACAAAGGTACCAGATTTATGCAACGTTGCCAAAGGCATTGAAGTTGAATCCATGTCCACTGTTAGCGGGATCGTCAAAGACGTTTTGGGCGATGTTACTTATTCTGTCTTGTCTGGGCCAAGTCATGCAGAGGAGGTAATTCAAGGTCTTCCAACTGCTGTAGTAGTGGCCTCCTCGAGTTTTGAAGTTGCAGAGCAGTGGCAAACAATCTTTTCTCGCCCTAATTTTAGGGTTTATACTTCAAACGACGTTAGTGGCGTAGAGATAGGAGGAGCCGTCAAAAACGTGATCGCTATAGCTGCTGGTATTGTAAAGGCGATGGAGTTAGGCGATAATACTTTGGCTGCTCTGGTTAGCCGTGGGTTGGCTGAAATAATGCGATTGGGTGCAAAGACTGGCGCGAATCCTCTGACGCTTTCAGGGCTTGCCGGCGTTGGAGATTTAGTCGTGACTTGTTTTAGCGATCATTCCAGAAATATGCGTTTGGGTCTTGCTATCGGTAAGGGCAAAACCATGGAGGATGCTTTAAGTGAATTGGGACAAGTAGCGGAGGGAGTTTTTACCGCTAAGGCCTTGAAAAAAATGGGCGAAAATGTGGGAGTAGAACTTCCAATTGTTGATGTGGTGTATGATATATTGTACAATAACCTTCCGCCAGCCGAAGCCTTGAGAACTTTGCTATTGAGAGACCCTAAGCCTGAGTTGCCTCCAGCTATGCAATGGATGTAAAATTTAACATGATGTTGTTTTTAAAGCAATTTCAACAAAATTTAGGAGGGATTATTTATGGCAAAAGCGGTTGTTGATAAGGATGTTTGCATAGGATGCGAAGCTTGTGTAGGCGTTTGTCCGGCAGAGGCGATAAGCGTTGTAGATGGCAAGGCTCAAGTAAATCCCGATGATTGCATAGAGTGCGGAGCCTGTGTATCCACCTGTCCTGTTTCGGCAATATCTCAGTAGGGTGTTCATTTTTAGTGTCTTGAGGGCCTAGGTGACTAGGCCCTTTTTTGTGAGGGTAAAGATGATCAAAGATAAGTTATCTAGATCTTGTGATGTTTTAAGGCTCTTCAGGGAAAATGGATTTGAGGCTTACATTGTCGGAGGAACGGTCAGAGATCTCATATTAGGATCGCGCTTTACTGATGTGGATATCGCAACGTCTGCTCAACCAAAGGATGTAATGGATATTTTCCCTGAGGCCAAGATAGTGGGCAACGAGCCGTTTTGCACCTTGGTCATTCCTCAAGAAGGATGGACGATCGAAGTAACGCCCTTTCAAGGGGATACTTTATTTGCCGATCTTTCTCGGAGGGACTTCACCATAAATGCCATGGCGATGAATTTCGTCGGAGAGTTGGTAGATCCCTTCGGCGGCCTCCAAGATATAACAAAAAGAATCATTCGTTTTACAGGTTCTCCGGGAGACAGGATCAAAGAAGATCCCATACGGTGCATCAGGTTGTTTCGCTTCGCGTCAACTTTAAAAGGGTTTAGCATTGACGGTCCTTCGATGGAAGAAGCAAAAGAAAGTCTGCCTTTATTTGAAAATATACCGCCTGAGCGGGTTGGCAAGGAAGTTTATAAAGTTTTAAGAGGAAGCCCCTTTAGGTTCTTGGAACTCTTGCATGATACGGGGTTTTTAGCTCCGGTCTTACCTCAAATCTATGCCCTTAAAAACGTTTCACAAGACCCATATCTTCATCCTGAAGGAGATGTGTATGAACATACAAGGTTGTGCATAAAAAACGCCGAAATACTGACGAACAGAATCGATGTACGGGCCGCCGCATTGTTTCACGATATAGCAAAACCAAACACCATAAAAGAGGAAGAAGGTCGAATACGATTCATTGGCCATGAAAAAGATGGAGGAAAATTAGCTAAAGAGATAATGACTCGATGGGCGTGGCCCAGTTATTTCGTTAGAAGTGTTGCAGCCATGGTGAGATGGCATATGGTTCCCCTAATTTCTTCAGCACCCAGGCGAATACCTAAACTTTACATGCAGTATGGGAGATCCTGGCTGGATGGCCTGTTTTTGCTTTCCTACATCGATATAACCTCAAGTAACGGAGACTATACTAACTGGATGGAAAACCGGGAAATAGCCCTGTCTTGTGTCTTTAAGTTCTCTGGCAAGAGAAAGTTGATTTCCGGGCGGGATGTTATGGATATCCTCAATATAGAACAAGGTCCCGAGGTTGGGCGGATTCTTTCCTCGATTTACGAACTAATGGCCAGGGGGAAGATCAAAAGCCGAGATGATGCCCTTAATTACCTCAAGCATATGATAAAATATAAATAGTAATGGATAGCCTGAAGAGAACAAAATTAATAATCAAGCGGGGTGATTGCAAATGGCATGGAATCCGAGAGAAATAATGAAAGAGCTTGAAAAAAACATAAAAGAAGTTGGGAAAGAAAGACCTGAGGTTCAAGCTTTCCTAGAATTTACCGGTAAATTGATGGCGCCAAGTACATTGGATTTGAAAACTAAGGAATTGATATCTGTAGCTATAGCTGTATACATTAAATGTAAGTACTGTATTGTTACACATGTTTATAATGCCTTGAAAGCTGGAGCCACTGAAGATGAAATCATGGAGGCAGCCTTGGTGGCTGTTCAATTTGGCGGGGGTCCTGCAATAAGCCATTGCGTTACCTTAGTGAATGAAAGTATCAAGGAATTTGCCCATGAATTTGAAAATTAGACCTTAGCACGATAAGTTTCTTCGGACCAGGGGTTAAAGTTTAAATTAATCACAAGGTTATTAAAAAACCGCCTTTCAACCTGAGCTTAAAGGACGGGTTGAAAGGCGGTACATATTTCAGCGGGCAACTTTTAATAGTCCTTGTGTTCCCACGTATACCTTTGCGATGGCACGCATGAGGGGAGATGTGGATAGTATGGAAAAGGAAAACAAAATAAGGATAACCTCACAGTATTGGTTAAATCAAGTGAGGGCTCGCGGTGGGCATTTTATGATTTTAATACGCACTAATATAGCTGGATGATGAATGGCCTACGTGGGCCCGGCGGGCCTGATAGGTCGTCCCGATGAAGGTGAAGAAAGCGACTATTTGCCCTGTAGCGTGGAAGGAGCTAACGACATTACCTGTTGGATGCATAAAGATGTAATAGAGCACTTAAAAGAAGTTAAGCCTACAAGGGAAGGCGATTATTTATTTGCTTGTGAAGGGGCAGGAAAGCTGCGATTTAAATTTTGTGATGCAACTTAGTGAAGCGTGATTTTATTTGTGCAAAGGGCTCTGCATGAAAAAACAAATATTCTTTATCTTTTGATTTGTTCTAAAAAAGACTTCAGTGGCTGTGCGTTTGCCACGTCTGACCTCTTTAGCCAGGCACGCCTTGCCTGGGCCACCCCGAAGAACATGTATTCCTGCTCGTGTATATCGTGGGCATCAGTGCTTATCACAAATTTACAGCCCAGATTGAAAGCTTGTCTTATCTTTTTTTCCGATAGATCGAGCCTGCTTGGATGGGCATTTATCTCGAGCAATGTGCCAGATGAAGCTGCTGCTTTAAAAATCCTTTCCCAGTCCGCATCGGCTTCTTCGCGCACTCCAAAGAGCCTGCCCGATGGATGCGCTAAAATATGAACTAAGGGATGGGATATGGCTTTAATATATCTCTCAGTCAATCGTCCTCTGTCTTGCCTCAAATTAGAATGAAGGGCGGCTACGACCACGTCAAGGCGCTCAAGAACTTCATCAGGATAATCTAAAGTACCATCGGTTCGAACCTCTACCTCGGCACCTTTAAGGATGACCAGTTTGCCTTCAAATATTTCATTTAGCTCGTCTATTTCGTGCCATTGATCCATTAATCTCCCGATAGATAATCCTCCCGCTATGCCTAATCCCTGTGAGTGGTCAGTTATCAGAATGTAGCTTCGACCTAGAGCGTAGGCTTTTTCAGCCATCTCCTTTATGGATCGCTTTCCGTCACTCCAAGTAGAATGCATCTGCAAGTCACCTTCTATATCGCCAACTTCCACGAGTCTTGGTAACTTACCTTCCAGGGCCAAATTTATTTCTATCGTGCCTTCTCTTATCTCTGGTGGTATCCAACTCATTCCAAGTTTCTCGTATACTTCTTCCTCGCTAGAACACAATATTTCTTTGTTGTTTATTTTGTCGGTCAAGGCATATTCGCTCAAGCTCAAGTTTTTCTTGAGCGCGATTTCCCTCAGGGAGATGTTATGTTGTTGGCTGCCAGTAAAATACTGCAAAGCCGTTCCCCATCTCGAAGGCTCAACTATTCTCAAATCGCCTTGAAGACCGCCCTTAAATCTAATGCTCGTTTTCGTTGGTCCTGAAAGTAATACCTCTTCCACTATTTCCAAATCAGTGAAAGCTTTAATTATTTTATTCGTTGCATCTTTTTCAGCCGCCACTAGAATGTCCAAGTCACCTATCGTTTCCTTCATACGTCGCAAAGAACCTGCAGGAGATACGAAGACCACTCCCTCAAATTCGCCTAAACGGTTAACTATAATTCGAGATAAATCCCAGCCCTCCCCCAAGGGATATCTTGAGACCAAGCGCCTTTCTTTTAATGCCATGATGCCTTCAAGTATTTTGCTTTCGATCTTTGGCCCAAAACCGGGCAAGCTCCTTAAGGTCCCTTCTAGTGCCGCCTTTTCCAGTTTTTCCACCGAATCAATGCCCAGCTTTTCCCAGACCAGTTTAATTCGCTTTGGGCCCATTTCCGGCACTTCATATAATGAAAGCAGTCTTTCGGGAATTTCCGCTGTCAGTTTATCGTAAAATTCCAGCTTTCCATTTTCCAATATCTCGGTTATTTTCTGGGCAATGGCCTTTCCTACCCCTGGAATCTCCGTCAATTTTTCCTCTTTGTACAGCTCGACTATATCCCTTGTCTCTCTTCGCAAGTTTTCTGCGGCGCGCCTGTAAGCATTAACTTTAAATGGGTTTTCGCCTTTTATTTCTAGTAATATAGCTATACGATCGAATAGGTTCGCTAGAAAGTCGGCATCTATTTCGCGTCGCACCTATAACTACCTCCCAAGGATGCATAACTTTCTTAATATTGTCTCAACCTATGGTTAGAAATATCATATACTCAAATTAGCCAAACTTACCAATCGTTCTAGATTTAAACTTCATTGGCAGGCGAGAGAATTGGTTGATGAAAGAAAATATAGGAAAAAAGGACCCCTATTTCTACCCATCGTCATCTTGGCGATAGGCGTGATGGCCATATCAACGGGAGCCACTATGATTCGTCTTGCCGATGCGCCGGCTTTGGTTATTTCAGCTTACCGGGTTGGGCTTGCCTGCCTTATCTTAATTCCATTGGCTTGCCTTTTTGCAAGGAAAGAGATAAAGTCACTCGCCTTTAATGATGTCAAAATTGCTCTCGCTTCCGGAGTTTTTTTAAGCATCCATTTTGCTGCTTGGATTTCCTCCCTAGATTATACTACCGTGGCCAGCAGCGTGGTGCTTGTCAATACCAATCCCATATGGGTTGCCCTATTGACGCCATTCTTGAGCAATGACAGATTTACGAAGATGTCGATACTTGGAGTGGTTTTTAGCGTAACTGGAAGCGTGATAATAAGCGCTGGAGATTTTTCTTTGGGTGGGAAGGCCCTGCTTGGTGATTTTCTCGCCATCGTGGGCAGTTGGTGTACTGCCTTTTATCTTTTGTTAGGACGCAGGTTGAGGCAAAAGGTCTCACTTCTTTCCTATATAACCATATGTTACTCTACTGCGGCGGTGGTATTGTTTGCCATCGCAATCTGTCTTGGGTATTCATTGTGGGGTTATCCTTCGAAGACGTGGTTGTGTCTTTGGGGTCTTGCTATTTTTCCTCAAATCATTGGGCATAGCAGCTACAACTGGTCCCTCAAGTATTTTTCAGCGGGCTTTGTGGCAGTAGCTTTGTTGGGCGAGCCCGTGATGAGTCCTATATTAGCTTATTTCATATTGGGCGAAACCATAATGCCAGTGACAATATTTGGTGGTTCTTTGGTGTTAGCCGGTATTGTGCTGGCTGCACTTGGAGAGCGCAGATAAATTATAGAAATATTAGCTTGTTTAACCTGAATAAAAGGGGCGGCATTTACGGTTAGCTTTATGACATTAATAGCATCATGCCAACACTAGTTTTTTGGCAAGCTCTTCACGTTTTCATAAAGGAGTGCTACTATATTTGCAGTAAAGGAATCGAGTGGGGGATTGTAAAAAGGGGGGGGACTCTTCAGTGTCAAGTACTACCTCGGATATGGTGGTTGATGCCTTATTGGCCCAATACGAAAGAAATCCACGCTTTTTGCTACAGGTGCTTCTGGACGTGCAGGATAGATTCCGCTATGTGCCAACCAGTGCAATGCGTTCAATAGCCGAGTATTTCGATATACCTGAAAGCAGGGTCTTTGCGGTGGCCACGTTCTATAAAGCACTAAGTTTGACCCCAAAGGGAGAAAAGATCATAAAGGTTTGCCAGGGAACGGCATGTCATCTTCGCGGCGGAAAGCAAATATTAAAAACAATAAGCGAAAATTTGGGAATAAGTGCTGGTGAAACCACTGAGGATGGGATCTTTACTTTAGAGACGGTGAATTGTCTTGGGTGTTGCGCTATGGCGCCTGTCATGACAATCGGTGATAAGGTTTACGGAAAGTTGAATGTGAATGATGTTGAAAATATCTTGGAGGCGGAGAGAAAAGATGCCCTTTTTCTTAAGGCCAAGTGATCTCGAATATTATCGCGATAGCTTAAAGGAAGATTTGTGGAAAGCTAAAGATAAGCCTAAATTGCGCGTGTGCTGTGGTACCGGATGCGTCTCAAACGGCAGCTTAAAGGTTCTGGAAGCTTTTAGGGAGGCTGTCGGCGAGATTGTAGATGTCGAACCTGTCGTTAAATTTACGGGATGTCACGGATTTTGCGAAAGAGGACCGATAGTGATAGTTTCCCCGGGTGAAATATTTTATCAGAATGTAAGAGTGGAAGATGTTCCTGAGATAGTACAAAGGACCATCCAAAATGGCGAAGTAATAGAGCGTCTGCTTTACCGTGATCCCGTAACAAAAAAGACTTACAGAAGCGACAGCGAAATACCCTTCTATGCTAATCAACAGAGGTTAGTATTGCGCAGATCGGGTCACATCGATCCCACGTCCATCGAGGATTATATAGCCACAGATGGCTATAAAGCCTTGGAGTTGGCCCTTCAACTTGGCAGCGATGAGATTATTAGTAAGATTACCGATTCTTATTTGCGCGGTCGTGGTGGCGGTGGCTTTAGAACGGGATATAAATGGAAAGCCTGCAGGGACGTAGATGATTACCCTAAGTATGTGATTGCTAACGGTGATGAAGGAGATCCAGGTGCTTTTATGGATAGAAGCTTGATGGAAGGGGATCCTCATAGCGTCATTGAGGGTATGATGATAGGCGCTTATGCTGTAGGTGCTTGTGAAGGCTACATTTACGTCAGAAACGAATATCCTCTCGCAGTGAGAAGATTGGAGATTGCGATCGAGAAGGCTCGCGAGTGTGGTTTGTTAGGCAAGAACATCTTAGGATCAAGCTTTGATTTTGACATAGAAATATGCAAAGGTGGAGGCGCCTTCGTATGTGGTGAATCTTCTGCTTTAATGCGTTCCATCGAGGGATTGCCAGGCGTTCCGAGGGTCAAATACATCCACGCCACTGAGCAGGGACTTTGGGATAAGCCAACTGTCTTAAATAACGTCGAGACATGGGCTAATGTTCCCATTATTTTAACGGGTGGCGTCGAATGGTACAAGACGCTGGGCACCAAGAATAACAACGGCACGAAGATCTTTGCATTGGTTGGAAAAGTTAAAAACACAGGGTTGGTTGAAGTGCCGATGGGAGTGACTTTGCGCAAGATAATATATGAAATCGGCGGTGGGATACTAAAGGATAAAGCGTTTAAGGCCGTGCAGACGGGAGGGCCGTCGGGAGGGTGTATCCCTGCATCTTTGCTGGATTTGTCAGTGGATTTCGACACGTTAGTTGCGGCAGGTTCAATGATGGGTTCAGGTGGCATGATTGTAATGGATGATCGATCTTGCATGGTTGACGTCGCTAAATATTTCATAGATTTTCTCGTCGAGGAATCTTGTGGTAAATGCACCCCTTGTCGCGAAGGATTAAAGGCCTTACAAAAGTTGCTTCATGATTTGACGGAGGGGAAGGGCAGCTTGGACGACGTGAAGCTTTTGGATGAAATGGCAAATGAACTAAGCAAGACCGCCTTGTGCGGTCTTGGTAAAACGGCGGCAAACCCTGTCCTTTCTACTTTGAAGTATTTTCACGATGAGTACCAAGAACACGTGGAAGGTTATTGCCGTGCCGGGGTATGTCAAGGGCTTTTTGTAGCGAGCATAGATGAGGGCCGATGTGTAGGTTGTGGCCAATGTGCTAGGATATGCCCATCGAAAGCTATTTCTGGCGAGGTTCGAAAACCTCATATTGTAGACTCCTTAAGATGCATAGGTTGTGGTCAGTGCCTGGATGTATGCCCAACCAATTCGATAACCTCCATGAGGAGGTGCTCATAATGAAAAAGGATATTAATATTGTTATGGATGGCATACGTCTATCGGTACCATTGGAAACGACCATTCTGGAGGCCGCGGGCATTGCTGGCGTAGAAATTCCCACACTTTGCCATCACGAGGCACTTCCGCCCGATGGCAACTGCAGGTTATGCATGGTAGAAGTATTTCGACCGAAAAGAAGGGGGCAGCTCGTTATATCCTGTATGTATCCGATCCGTGGCCCTTTGCAAATTAAAACTAAAAGCGATGAGGTCATAAGGGCGCGCAGGTTCATTATAGGTCTTTTGTTGAGCCGGGCACCCAAATCCAGGACCATCCAGGCTTTGGCGGAAGAATATAGCGTAGAAATTGACCCTCGATTTTTATTCGACCCCGATGAGTGCGCAAGGTGCGACAGATGTGTCAGAGCGTGCGAGACTCTTGGACTCTCTGCCATTGGGCAGGCTTGGAGGGGTTTTGGCAAGAAAATAACGCCGCCTTTCATGGAACCGCCAAAAGATTGCATAGGATGTGCGGCATGTGCGGATGTATGTCCTACCGACTACATTCAGTGCGTTGACGAAGGCGACACGAGAACCATATGGAATCGCAACTTTACTTTAATTAGATGCCCAATTTGCGGCGAAGCGCATACCACCGAAGAGGCTTTAGAGTATCTTGGGCTCGAAGATCTGGATGCAAGGCTCTGTCCCAGGTGCAGAAAGCGCGAATACGCCGCAAAATTTAAGATTTTTGTGCCATGATTTAAGGATTTCCTGCTAGATTAAATTAGGCGTGAAAGTCTGCTTAGGGGGAAGCAGATTAATAAAGTATCTAAAAAAGAATAGGGGGGATTGGAATGGAAAGAGTGCTTCTCATTTCTCCGGAGAAGTGTGTTGGGTGTGGCAGTTGCGAGTTGGCCTGTTCTTTAATCAAGGAAAGTGAATTTAGGCCCTCTTTATCGCGGATAACTGCTTATCGATTTGAAGCCGGAGTCAACGTGCCCATGACTTGTCAGCAGTGTGACGATGCTCCTTGTATTAGTGTGTGCAAGACCGAGGCGCTTTCGAGGGACGATAAAAACGTCGTTAAAGTTGACTCATCTAAGTGTATAGGTTGCAGGATGTGTGTGATGGCCTGTCCCTTCGGGAATATGTCCTATCATTGGGAGCAAAACACAGCAATCAAATGCGATCAGTGCGATGGCAGTCCCTATTGCGTGGAGTTTTGCCCGACTAAGGCTTTGGAATACGTGCCGGCAGATGCCATAAGCCTCCAAAAGAAGAAGGAATTTTCGGCCAAGTTTGCCAAGATAGTCCTGGAGGTGAGCGAATGATGTTTGGTTACATGGGCAAGGTATTGCGTGTAAATTTATCGACCAAAAAGATAACGACCGAACCCTTAAGAATGGACTGGGCAGAAAAGTTCCTAGGAGCTAGGGGTTTGGGAAGCAGATATTTGATCGAGGAGGTAGATCCAAAAGTTGATCCTTTGAGCCCGGAAAACAAACTGATATTCGCCACAGGGCCCGTCACCGGAACGCTAGCCACATCTGCAGGAAGGTTTAACGTTGTCACAAAAGGACCACTAACGGGGACAATAGCTGCCTCGAATTCAGGGGGTTATTTTGGCCCCGAGTTGAAATATGCGGGCTATGACCTCGTAATTTTTGAGGGCAAAGCGGATAAACCCGTGTATCTGTGGATCTACAACGATCACGTAGAGTTAAAAGATGCCTCGCATCTTTGGGGAAAGGATTGTTACGAGACGACAGACGCCATTTTAGCCGAAAACGACCCAGAGGCGAAAGTAGCCTGCATTGGTCCTGCGGGAGAAAACTTGGTGCTTTTTGCATGCGTCATGAACGACAAACACAGAGCAGCAGGTAGGACTGGTGTCGGGGCTGTAATGGGATCGAAGAACTTAAAAGCCATTGCTGTTAGGGGAACGGGTGGGGTAAAAATTGCCGATCGAGAATCCTTCTTGGAAGTTTTAAGGAAGGCGCGCAAAAAAATAGCGGAGCATCCCGTTTCTGGTGGGGGACTTCCGACTTATGGCACGAACGTCTTGGTGAACGTTATCAATTCCGTTGGCGCCCTGCCGACCAGGAATTTTAAAGAAGCGTGGTTTGAGGGTGCTGACAAGATCTCCGGAGAGACCATGGCTTCGACCATCCTTCTAAGGAATAAAGCTTGTGCCAGCTGTGCATCTGCTTGCGGCAGGGTTACCAAGGCTATGGGAGAGATTGGCGAAGGGCCTGAGTACGAAGCAGTTTGGGCTTATGGTGCACAATGTGGCGTGGACAACTTAGAGGCAATCTCGAAAGCCAACTTCATTTGCAATAAACTTGGAATGGACCCCATAACCATGGGAAGCACCATAGGGTGTGCCATGGAGTTGGCCGAACTTGGACTGATCGACGAAAAGAAGGCGGGCGTATCCTTACATTGGGGTAACGCCGAAGCGATTGTGAAATTAACTGAAGATACGGGCTATAGGCGTGGTTTTGGTGAGGAGCTAGCCCTAGGGTCTTACAGGTTTGCCGAAAAGTACGGCCATCCGGAGCTTTCTATGTCAGCTAAAAAACAAGAGATGCCTGCTTACGATCCCAGAGCCTTGCAAGGAATGGGCTTAGAATACGCCACGAGCAACAGGGGTGGATGTCACGTTAGGGGATATCTTACTTCTCCCGAAGTCCTTGGCATTCCAGAAAAGCTCGACCCAGCTGATACGCAGTCCAAACCGCAGTGGACTAAGACATTCCAGGATTTGACTGCCGCGGTAGATTCTTTGGGCTTTTGCCTATTTTTGACCTTCGCGTTGGATGCAGGTGACTTGGCTTCTCAAGTTACTCCTATCATTGGCAGAGAAGTTACGGCAGAAGAGCTGCTTACAATAGGAGAACGTATATGGAATTTAGAGAAGTTCTTTAACTTAAAGGCTGGCATATCACCCAAGGAAGACACCTTACCTCCTAGATTGCTCAAAGAGCCAATACCTGCAGGTCCTTCCAAGGGAAGAGTTAACAAGCTTCACGAAATGCTTCCAAGATATTACGAACTCAGAGGTTGGGACAAAGATGGCACACCTACCAAAGAAAAGCTTGAAAGCTTAGATCTGCTGGACCTAGCAACTAAATAATTACATCAATATTTCGCCCCTTGGTTTGTTTCGAGCAAAGCGATATAAAAAGCAGGGAAAAGGACACCTTTTCCCTGCTTTTTACGATGTAAGCGCCATTTTCTTTCGCGTAAGGTAAGCGGTAAAATGAAAATATGCCGTGAGTTTGCTGTTTAATCAAAAACATTTTGAAATTCAGAGGTATGGTTAATGGAAAATCGAGATGACTTGAAATTTAGAGCAAGAAGCGCAAGCAGGGTTATACTCATTGGCCTAGTATGTAATGTTCTTTTGATGGTTTTTAAGGTTACGGTGGGGGTACGGGCGAAAAGTAGTGCTTTGGTGGCCGATGGGGTAAACTCTTTGTCTGATTCCATAACGGATGCTGTCGCCTTGCTTAGTTTTTTTGCGGCGGGTAGGCCCAGAGATGATAGCCATGACTTTGGGCACGCAAAATTTGAGACTTTGGCAACCTTGATAATAGGCATTTTTTTAATTGTCGCTGCAACATTTATTCTTTGGAAAAGTGGTCGCAAGATAACGTCAGTTATTATGGGATACCCTCTTGAAAGCATTAGAGCTGTTGCATTGGTACCCGCGGCGTTTACCGTGATAATTAAAGAATTGTTATATGTCTATACCAATAAAATGGCCCAGGAGCTTGACAGTAGCTCGCTGAAACTTAAGGCGTGGGATCATAGAAGCGATGTTTTTCTCGCTTGCGGGACCTTTTTAGGAATCGCAGGAGCCGCTTTTTTTGGTGAAAAATGGCGTGTTCTTGATCCCATAACAGCGGTTATCTTGGGAGCCATCATTTTAAAATTGGCAATTCCATTAGCTCTTGAAAGCTTAAACGAATTGCTCGAAGCATCTCTTACTGAGCACGAGGAGAAGGATATTCTTGAGATAATATGGAGTATTCCTGAGGTAAAAGGGATTCACGATTTGAGGACGCGGCGTCTAGGTCCGCACATTGCCGTCAGCGTTCACATCATGCTCGAAGGAAATATGCCACTATCTAGAGCGCACGATATAACAATTCAGCTAGAGCGAGATTTCAAAAGGCGCTTTGGACCCCACAGCATCATAACAATACACATGGAGCCGGCTGATATAGTGAGGTTGTCTAAAAGTTATCCTAGACTAAAGGAAGGCGATAAAGAAGTTGAAAAGCCGCCAGAGGACAACAGAAAAGGAGACTAGTTCTCCCTTTCTGTTGATGATTTTAGAAGTTCTAAACTTTAGTCAAATAGTTTTGGTGCCGGTGTTCTTTTTTATTTGGGGTTTAGAATGGCTCGAAACCCATTTCTGCCATAAAATCCCTGTGCAGTTGCTTAACTTGTTCATCAATAATTCTCATGTGCTCTGCTTCCCAATTTGCTAACATGTTTAAGACTTTCTTTCCATCGGGATGTTTTATTTTCTCCGAGGCTTTTTTGTAGAAGTTGTTAAAATCTCGTTCTAAAGTAAGTGCCATGCGAAGCACACTTATATCGGATACATCGGCAACGCGCGATACTTGAAGTTCTCCTTCTGTCCAAGGTTTTCTCAAAATCTCCTGGGCAGACTCCTCGTCCATTTCTGTGGCGGCAGCTGGGTCCCATTTGCCAACGCTTTGAATTTTCTTAAGCTGATCCTCAATGAAATTACAATGGGATAACTCCCAATCCGCAAGGTGGGCGATCAGTGATTTGGTCGTCGGATCGGCAACCCGATCCTTGACTAGAAGGTAAAAATCCCTCGCTTCATTTTCCATTTTTAAGGCAAACTCAAGGATTTTTCTTTCCATTTTTACTCCGGTCCCCCTTTTTTAAAAGTTCGAAGCTACTCAATTATACACCACGTTTCAATCAAAAGTTATGTTAATAGTATGACTTGCAAAAATTGTATTAGATCTTTATATTCCCTGATTGTAGGAGTTATGATTAACTTAAGCGTGCATTGCGTGACTCTTTTGCGTATTTTATGTTAACCTCCTGCTCTTAGGAAGCGCAATCTAAACTTCTTCATAAAATCTTCCAATTTATCATCCTTTACGTTTATCTTGACGTAAAGGGAAGGAAAGTTCATGGCACCAAGTTTTACCTCCCAAGGCTCGCTCACACAAGCTTTCCAAAAAGGACCTTCAAAAGTACCCGGTTTTGTTTCTATGCCTCCAATTTGACGAAACCACTCAATAAATTCCTCCCTTTTTATCGTCCTCATTTCAAGAAGCACTTCTTTGCTCATGTTAATTGCGCCACCTCACGCCATGCTTAGGGATCTTACCCGGGTAACCAATCCTATATACCTAGGAAAGATGTCTTTACCTGCTCATTTTCCAGAAGCTCTTCAGAGTTGCCGCTCAACGTGATCCGACCATTTTCTAAGACATATCCGCGATCGGATATGGCCAATGCCTCTGAAACGTTTTGCTCCGTAAGCAACATGCTGATACCTGAGTCCTTCAATGCTTTTAATGTTTCAAATACGCTGGATACAAGTTTTGGCATGAGCCCCATGGAAACTTCGTCAACTAAGAGTAGTTTTGGCTTTGACATTAAAGCCCTTCCAATCGCTAGCATTTGTCTTTCTCCGCCGCTTAAAGTGCCCGCCTTTTGATTTAGCCTCTCCCTCAAGACGGGGAATAGCGAGTAAATCATATCAAGTCGTTTTCTCACGTTCAACTCATTTTTACAAAGGCTTGCTATTAGTTTTAAGTTATCCTCAACGGTTAAATCTGGGAAAACTCTGCCTCCCTCGGGGATATAGGCGATGCCCATTTTTGCTCTCTCCCATGGATGTTTTTTAGAAATATCGTGTCCTAAAAAGTTTATGCATCCCTTTCGTAAGGGTACTATACCCATTATCCCCTTTATTAAGGTGCTTTTTCCTGCTCCATTGGCTCCTACTAAAGAAACGATTTCACCCTCGCCGACACAAAGTGAAATGCCCCATAAGACCTTTATGCGACCATAAGCTATCTCCACATCTTGAAGGTTAAGAAGCATGTTTACCACCTTTCCGGCCAAGGTATACCTCAATTACAAGGGGATCGTTTGCGACATCGGAAGGAGAACCCTCCGCTATTTTCCTTCCTCTATGAAGTACCACTATTCTGTCGCTCAAATTCATTACGAAACTCATAGTATGCTCTATAAGTATGATAGGAATACCTTTTTCTCTAATTTTCCTCACTAACTCCGAAAGCTCGTTTCTCTCCTGGTTATTTAGTCCAGCTGCGGGTTCATCCAGTAACAACAACGATGGATACGTTGCCAAAGCTCTGCCAATTTCAAGTTTCCGTAACAAACCTATAGGCAAAGAAGAAGTCAATTGGTCTTTGTAACCATAAAGCCCAATCAGATTAATTATCTCGCGTGCTTTTTGGAGGATTTCCTTTTTTCTGCAATTTTGGAATAAAGACGAAATTGATCCGTGTAATTTACATCCTAATCCCACAAGTATGTTTTCCTCGACAGTCAATAGTCCAAAGGGCTTGGCTATTTGGAACGTACGGGCTATTCCCAATTTCGCTCTCTTAAACGCGGGTAAAGATGTAATGTTCATGCCCCTAAATACTATTTCTCCTTCGTTGGGCATTAAAAGGCCGCTTATGACGTTTAAAAGCGTAGTCTTACCGGCACCATTCGGTCCGATTAATCCTAAAATTTCTGTCTCATTTAGGGTCATATCAACACCATCAACCGCTTTTAACCCCTCAAAGTGTTTTTTAACATCTTTTAAAGACAAGACATTCTTATCTACAAAATTCCTTGGTTTTCCGCTTTCTTTTTCGTGAGTTTGGAGAAGCATCTATCAAGCAATCCTCCTCTTCCTAACATGCCATTCGGTTGTAAAATGACGATCATCGTGAGCAGCGCTCCGTAAACTAACATTCTATAATTTTCTATGAACCTGAAACATTCGGGCAATAAGTACAAAAAGAAGGCTCCAAATATTGCTCCTCTTATAGTCCCAAGACCTCCGAATACCAACATGGATAAAAAGAGCACCGACATCTCAAAGGAAAAATTTCTGGGGAATACCGATCCTATGCTATGTGCCCAAAGAACACCAGCTAAGCCGGTAAAGGTTGAACTTAAAGCAAAGGCGTATATTTTATAAAGAGCGGTATTGATACCAAGGGATTGAGCAGCCTCTTCGTCCTCTCCCGTAGCTTCCATGGCAAGTCTTCCCCAAGTTCTTGAAAAAAGATAGCTGACGCAAAGGGCTAACATGAGGAAAAGCGCAGTGATCGCGAAGTACCCCGACGTGCTTAAGGGACGACCCCAAAGTGTGGGCATCGTAATCCCTATGATACCCATGGCGCCACCGAAAAAATCGAAGTACTCGGTTATTCCCATTACGATAAAATTGAGCCCTATAGTAGTCAAGACAAGGAAATCGTCAGAGACACGAAGGCTCGGCAGTCCCATGATAACCCCTATTGTCATAGATAAAGCTATGGACAAGGGGAGAGCACTCCAGAAGGTTAGTCCGGCTTTGGTAACTAAAAGCGCCTGCGTGTAGGCGCCAATGGCGAAAAACGCAGCATGTCCTAACGATACCTGCTTTGTATAACCTGTTAAAATGTTTAAACCCAAGATCAGGATTGCATATATACTGGCAAAGGTGCAAATGGAAAGAATATATCCGAAAGTCATGACATCATCTCCCAAATAATCCTTTTGGCTTAAACATTAACACTAGGACCATCACTAAGAATGCTATTGCTTCCCGTGGCAAATTAAAAAGAGGGACCATCCCGAGCAAGCTTTCTGCAACTGCCAAAAGAATACCTGCAATGGCTGCTCCCGGAATGCTGCCAAAACCCCCAAGTACCACGACGACAAAAGCTTTATAGGAGACCATAGCACCCATTGTCGGAAAGACCGAATTTCTATACAAAGCCATCAAAACTCCTGCAGATCCTGCCAAGGCTGAGCCTATCATGAAATTAACTGCTATGATGAGATTCACGTTTATGCCCGATGAAGCGGCCAGTTCCATATCTTGGGTGCACGCCCGCCACATCATCCCAAGATTAGTATTATTTATGACCAAATACAAGCATAGAAAAGCACCTATCATAAAAGTTATTATTAGCATTTGCGTCTCTGTTATCCTTAAATGAGAGTGCGTTAGGGATAGAAACTTAAAACTCGCATTAAAGGGGTATGGATACGGTCCCGCTAACAACCTGAATATTTCTTGTGACGCTATAAAAACTCCCGCGCCAGCAATTAGAGGCACATATCTTGGCGCAGTAAGCACAGGGTTGTAAATTATCCTATACATTAATGTCCCGATCAAGGCAGAAAATATGGCCCCAAATATCAAAGAAAGCCATAAAGATGAAGAAAAATGATATAAACAATAGAGTCCTACGTAAGCTCCTAAAGTGTAAAGGGCAGCATGTGCCACATGAATAATCCTCAAAAGGCCGTAGACCATGTTAAGGCCTACGGCCATGAGTGCGTAAGAACACCCTAGGACGATTGCATCTACTAAGATTTGAAGCATTTATTTTCCCCCGGATGGTGGATTAAGATAAATAACCTCAGGCTCATAATACCTATAAAAATACCTGAATTGATTATTTAAAACGATCTGAATATCCATTGGTCTTATGGCGGACCTGTTTTGGAACATAAGTATTGGACCTGTTGAACAGTCCTCGAAATTCTCGATTGTATCCCAATATTCAATTATCTTGTTCGCATCGGTCCCAACTTTATTTAGGATGTGGGAAACTAACATAACTGCGTCGAAGGCAGAGGCTCCGACCATATCTGCATCTATATTTGTTCGTTCCTTGTAGTTTTTGAGGAAGAATTGGGTCATTGGTCTTTCGCTGTCCCTATTTAGGTCAGTCGTTATGAATACTCCATTAGCTGCTGCTCCTGCCAGTTCGATGAACTTTGGAGAATCGTATCCCTCATCGCCCATCAGCCAGCACTTTAATCCGACTTCCCTCGCTTGAGATACGATGTTTGCAGCTTCGTTGTAGTATCCGGGCGCATAGATTAAATCGGGATCGGCAGCCTTAATAGCATTGAGATAATTTCTGAACTCGGTCTCCCCTAAGGGATATTTTTTTTCATATACTATTTGAGCGCCAAGCTTAATTGCGGTTTCTTTCAAAGCTTCGGCGAGAGATACCCCGAAATCGTTGTTCATGATAAGTAGGGCGATGCGCTTCGCTCCAAGTTCCCTGACCGCAAAGTATCCTCCGGTCCTTCCTTGAATGGGAGCGGCCATTCCAATTCTGTGACAATATTCTCCTGCCTCGACTATGCTGGGATGTACTGCATAAGTGGAAGTGAAAGGTACTTTAGCTTGCTGGCAAATGACTGCTGCTGCACGGCTTGGCGAAGAATAGGAACCGCTTATCATTACTGTAACCTTGTCATTTTCGATTAGCTTTCGCGTTAACGCCGAAGCCTGGTCAGGCTGACAGGCGTCGTCATAGGATACGAGTTCCAATTTTTTCCCTTTAATTCCGCCATGTTCATTGACATAATCAACGGCTAGTTTTGCGCTTTCCAGTGAGCTATATCCATCGGCAGCTGCAAAACCGGTCAAAGGCGCTATAAAACCTACTTTGACGGTCTCTTGAGCGTAAGCACTAATGGATAATAGCCCGCAAATAGAAATAATTGCTATAGCAGCTATACTGAAAAATCTTCTCATTTTACCCACCTCTTTGACCTGAGATTTAAATTATTAATAAATCTTACATCGCATTAGTTAATACAACAACAAAAAAGGGGGGTCAGCCCCCTTTTTTAAATCTTCCCTACACTCCTAGTAGGGTCTCGATTTCTTCTTCGTGATGCATTTCCTCGCCCATGATATGGCGGATGACATGGAAAGTGGCAGGATCTTTAACTTCTGTTTGTAGAAATTTTATAATGTTGGCATAGACCTCTATGGCTCCCTGTTCTGCCACGTGGACCGACTTTAATATTCCAACGTAATCGGATCTATCTTCGGGTATTTCTATCTTAGGGTAATTTGCGTTTTTAGTTATAGCGTTCCAGTCATCTATGGGTTCTCCTCCAAGTTGGATAATGCGTTCGGCTAATTCTTCTGAGTGCTCCAGTTCTTCCTTGGCAATTTCTTCCAGCTGATCAGCTACAGTTTTAGCGTGAATTCCTTTGACCAAAATAGCTGCCGTCTTGTAATAAAAATAGGCTATTAGCTCATCGGCATAAGCTTTATTTAGCAACTCTATCAGCTTATCAACACGTTCTCCAACTAACTCTCTTGTCTTTTGTGCCATTTACGCTCCCTCCTTTGAGAAGTTTTTAATGATTTTACAGGACTATTCTAACTTAAATATCCCGTTTGAACAATAAGCTATTCTCAGCAGACAAATTAGGAGCATGATAATTTACAAACCGGGGGCTTGTGAAAGTTTGTACCATAAAGCACGCAACTGCTATATAGCGAATTGTTAACCTATGGCAATCTCACGACAGAAAGCTATAGAAAACCGCACAAAAATATCTGCCAAGATGGAAGAGCTACTTTAGTTTTAAGAACCTAAATGCTAATCACGAGCCACAGCGCTGCCATTTTCACACAGGCGCTGTATAGAATCGGCAAATAGTGGTATACTATGTAAAATAAAAAATAGATGATGAGAGATTTGAGAGATAAATCGTTAATGTGATATGCAGATAAGTAATCTGCGGGGAGGTTTTGAAAGATGAGTGTTGTAAGAGCTGGAGTCAAATATGTATTTCGCTTTGACGAGGGTAATGCCGGCATGGTAGCCCTTCTTGGCGGTAAGGGAGCAAATTTAGCTGAAATGAAGATGCTGGGCTTGCCGGTGCCTAATGGATTCATTATTTCCACGGAGGCCTGTCGTGCTTACATGAAAGAAGGTTCAAAGTGGCTTGATGTCTTATGGCCCAAGGTTATTGAGCACATGCACTATCTTGAGCACATCAGTGGAAAAATTTTTGGTGGCAGCGAAAATCCACTTTTGGTATCAGTTCGTTCGGGAGCCCCCGTTTCGATGCCCGGGATGATGGATACCATATTAAATCTCGGTTTAAATGACAAAACTGTCAAGGCCCTAGCTGATAATTCTAAAGATTTGCGATTTGCCTATGATTGCTACAGAAGGTTTATCCAGATGTTTGCAAATGTAGTTTTAGACATCGAACTTGATGCCTTTGAAGATGTTTTACACGAAGTTAAACAAAGGCTGGATGTTACATACGATTACCAGATACCTGCAGAAGAGCTACAAGAAATGGTGAGTAAATTTAAGGGCATTGTGAAAGAAAAAGTGGGCAAGCCCTTTCCTCAAGATCCCTGGGTTCAGTTAAAAATGGCCATAGAAGCGGTGTTTAAAAGCTGGAATAATAAAAGGGCTGTCACATATAGAAAGATCGCCAATATACCGGACGACTTGGGGACCGCAGTGACAGTTATGGAGATGGTCTTTGGAAACTTGGGTGAAGATTGCGGCACGGGGGTTCTTTTCACCCGCAATCCCTCGACTGGCGAGAAAGAACTCTTTGGAGAATTTTTGATCAATGCTCAAGGAGAAGATGTGGTGGCTGGCATAAGGACGCCACAGCCTATTTCATTGCTTAAAGAAGTCAATTTGGAGCTTTACAATGAACTTGCAAGGGTGGCTGAACTGCTTGAAAAGCACTTTAGAGATATGCAGGATATTGAATTTACAGTGGAAAGGGGTAAGCTTTACATTCTGCAGACGAGAAGCGGAAAGCGCACGGCAAAAGCAGCAGTAAAGGTTGCCGCCGATATGGTAAACGAGGGCATTATTGACGAGCAAACTGCTGTGACCAGGGTAACTCCAAAGGAAATAGAACAGTTGCTTCACCGCCAGGTTGATCCGTCCGTTCAGTTGTGTCCCATCGCTAATGGCATCGCTGCATCGCCCGGAGCTGCCGTTGGCAAGGTAGTTTTTGATGTGGATGAGGCGGAAGAGCGCGGCAAAAAAGGGGAACCGATAATACTTGTAAGGCCCGAGACGACGCCTGAAGATATTCATGGCCTTTCAAGGGCAGCCGGACTTCTTACCAGTAGGGGGGGTCAAACAAGCCATGCTGCTCTCGTTGCCCGTTCGCTAGGAATACCTTGTATAGTAGGTTGTGAGGCAATTAGCATTGATATGATCGATGAAAGATTTACAGTTGGAGAGCATATCGTCAATAAAGATACCGTCATCACGATTGATGGCACAAGCGGAAATATTTATTTAGGCGAAGCGCCATTGATCGAGCCCTCCTTGCACGAGAAATACCTTCATGAATTTCTGAAAATGGCCGATAAATTCGCCAGATTACAAGTATGGGCTAATTCCGATACCCCCGAAGAGGCAAGACAGGCGCGGGAGCTTGGAGCCAAGGGAATAGGGTTGTGTCGAACGGAACATATGTTCCGAGAGGCCGACTGCCTGCTCATTATGCAACAAGTCATCATTGCTGAACGGAAAGAAGATAGGGTAGATGCTTTAGATAAGCTTGTGAAACTACAAAAGGGCGATTTCATGGAAATTTTCAAGGTGATGTCCGGACTCCCCGTCATTGTTAGGCTGCTGGATCCTCCATTAAATGAATTTTTGCCCAAAGAACATGAAGTGACCAAAAAGCTTGATCTTCTTCGGGCGGAAGGAAAGGGAGAATCCGACGAGGCAAAAAAACTTGAACTCCTTTTAAAGAGGGCTGAAGCATTGAAAGAAAGCAATCCCATGTTAGGCTTTAGGGGCTGTCGTGTCGGGGTGTTGTATCCTGAAATATACGAAGCTCAGGTAAAGGCCATTTCTGAGGCTGCATGCGAACTAGTTAAGCAGGGAATTGACGTGAACGTGAAGATAATGGTTCCTTTAGTGGCAACAGGGCAAGAGATGTGTATGCTTCGTGCAAATATAGAGAAGGTAGTTGCCGAAACAGCAGGATCCTTTGGAATGAATTTGCATTGCAAAATAGGGACCATGATTGAGCTCCCCAGAGCGGCGATCGTTGCCGATGAGATTGCCGAGTATGCCGATTTCTTCAGCTTTGGCACCAACGATCTTACTCAAACGACTCTTGGTGTATCCCGCGATGATGCAGAGGGTAGATTTTTAGCTGCTTATGTACAGTTAGGGATATTTATGGACGACCCATTCCGGACTATAGACCGCAAAGGCGTAGGGACGTTGATGAAGATAGCGGTTGAAGGGGGCAGAGGCGTCAAAAAAGATCTTGAACTTGGCATATGTGGCGAACATGGCGGGGATCCCTCCAGTATCGCCTTTTGTAACTCTGTAGGGCTCGATTACGTTAGCTGTTCGTCCATGCGCATACCTGTAGCGCGCCTGTCCGCTGCACATGCTTCGTTGGGATTATTAAATTAAAGTTTCAAGTTCAGATCGTAGTGCGGATCTAGACACGAAAAGGGTTTAATGTCGATAACAGGGGTGCCGTCTATTGCCTCCAATCCTACGAGATCCAGGTCCAAGCCATTGAGGGCAATTAGACGGCATCTGTTTGTTCCTATGGAGTTTGGCCTTGTAGGGGAACATGTGGCAAATACCCCTCGTAAGGGCTTCGAGGTGTCTCCTCGCGGGTGCACTAAAAGAGGAGCTTTTCCGATGTTCAAATGAAATAAAAAGAGGACCAAAATATCTTTTCCTTCCTCGAGGCCAAGCAGTCCTTCCGCAAATTCAGGATATATCTTTATGGTGCATCTGATGTTGTGAAATAAGTCAGGACTGATGGGCTCTTTGATCGGTGAAACAACTTCACCTATAGGTACTATCTCCCATCGAACGTACATTTGTGTCATGACCTTCCTAATTCGCTTGATCTTACTTTTTCTAAAAATTCCATGTTTCGCCTTTGTTGGTATTCTTCAGGGCTAAACTTGCGTTTCGGAGTATAAGCTTCTCGTAGTAATGGCGAGGAAATCAGGTAATCAGCGGTTGATCTGTTGCAAGCCGTTGGTATATTGTAAACGACGGCTATTCTAAGGAGTGCCCGTACGTCCGGATCGTGAGGGTGTATGTTTAAGGGATCCCAAAAGAATATCAATATATCGATTAAACCTTCAGCGATCCGAGCACCTAATTGCTGATCCCCGCCTAACGGTCCCGATTTAAACTTAAAAAGCGTAACACCTAGCTCCTTTTCCAGCAAAAACCCCGTTGTGCCCGTCGAATAGAGATCGTGTTCGATTAAGGTTCCTTTATTGTAAACTGCCCACTCTATCATATCTGCCTTCATGCTATCGTGGGCAACTAAGGCGATTCGCTTTCTCTCCATACTCTCCAGCTCCTTTTTGTGCTTTTATAATATAAAATGCTACATAATGTAAAATGCTATAATCACCTTTGGGTGATGTCAAGTGCGTATAAATGGCGGCAAAAAACTTCAAGAGATATTAATACTTTTATACTCTACAGCAAAATGGGGAATACTTTCTGTCATGGCAGGGCTTGTCGTCGGTGGAGCCGTCTCACTTTTTTTGTATCTCTTGGAAAATTCTATCGCCTTTGTCAGTGGATTGCCTTCATGGCGTTTTTCGCTTCTTCCCCTAGGGCTTCTTATAAGTGCTTTTTTGATCAAAAATTTGGCTCCTGAGGCAGAAGGGCATGGCACCGAAAAGGTAATAGAGGCAATTCACTTTAAGCAAGGGTTAATCCCTTTGAGAGTGGTTCCCGTAAAGCTTGTAGCAACCATAGTTACTTTGGCATGTGGCGGATCGGTAGGCGAGGAGGGGCCTTCCGTTCAAATTGGAGGCGGGCTTATGTCATGGATAGCTCAGATCCTTCGCCTTGATGTTTACGATAGAAAAAAGTTGGTGGTTTGTGGCATATCGGCTGGCTTTTCGGCAGTCCTTGGAACCCCAATTTCGGGTGCTGTATTTGGAGTCGAGGTGTTATATGTAGGGCAAATGCTTTATGACGTGTTGTTGCCTTCGTTTATGAGCGGCATTATTGCGAGAATTGTTGCTTCAAGTTTTGGCGTTCCAAGTTTGACTGGTAAAATTATTGCCATATCCTTAGACTGGAAAGTAGTATTATTATCGATTCTTGCCGGTGTTTTCTTTGGATTGGTTTCAATCATGCATGTTGAGATGCTGCATTATGTTGAGAGTAAATTTAAAAGAATCGATGTATTGTGGTGGAAGAAACCCGTTTTGGGCGGTTTTATACTTTTGATTATCGTTCTAGTTTTTGGGACCAGATACTTAGGTCTAGGCTCAGATACAATACGCGATGTTTTGTCCGGTGGCCAGGTTCCCTTATTTGCTTTCATCTTGAAATCATTTGCCATGGCAGTGACGCTTTCTTGTGGAGGAAGCGGAGGAGTTCTCACCCCTACGCTTTTCGTGGGAGCCACGGCGGGATCAACTTTAGCACGATTAATTGAAATGGATTCGGCTTTATTTGGCACAATGGGCTTAGCAGCAGTGCTGGCGGGCGCCGCGAACACACCTATAACTACTAGCATTATGGCCATGGAATTAATGGGCCCTCAAGCAACGCCCCTGGCTGCCATTGCTTGTGTCGTTTCTTTCGTCGTTAGCGGACATAGGAGCATATACCCGACGCAAATTTTATCTAGGCCTAAATCTAAGGTTTTTGAGGTTTCACCTCTTTCGTGGGGTCAAAATTTATTTAAAGTGAAACTTCTTCCTTCCAAACTTTTTTTCGTACGATACATGAGAGCTTTAAGACTTAAACGAAAAAGATAAGGGATTCACATGATTATATTATTTTAAACCTTAATTTTAAACGATAAGATATAAAGGGAGATGAAGTAACGATGAAAACAAATCTTTGTTATGATGGTTGCGATTTAGTGGGACTAGCACTAAAATATGGTACCCCTTTATATGTATTTTCTAAAAGCATGATCGAGGGACGTTGCAGTGAAATAAGAGAACAATTCATAAAGCGCTATGAAGGTCCCAGTGCTTATTATGCAGGTAAGGCTTTTTTAACGCTTGCTATGTGTCAAATAGTAGAAAAAGAAGGCTTAGGCCTTGATGTGGTCTCTGGTGGAGAGCTCCATCTGGCTCTGAAGGCACACTTTCCGCCTGAAAGGATAATCTTTCATGGCAACAACAAGACTCGCCAAGAAATCGAAATAGCGGTGGATCAAGACGTAGGCAGAATAGCGGTAGATTGGGAAGGCGAAATAGATATCATAGACAAAGCAGCTGGCCTGAAGGGCAAGCGGGCTTCAATTTTGCTCAGGGTTACTCCCGAAGTGGAAGCTCTAACCCATAAATACATACGAACCGGCCACAGGGGATCGAAGTTTGGGATTCCCTTGGAACGCATTCCCTATGTGGTCAAAAAGTCACTTTCATTGCAGAACTTAAATTTAATGGGCTTTCATTTTCATCTGGGATCGCAAATAGAAGATTACCGCCCATATATCGAGGCCGTAGATGTGATCACTAAGGTTATGAGCGATTTGCGTGACGACTTTGGTTTTGTAACAAAAGAGCTTGACATAGGCGGCGGTTTTGGGGTTGAAGGTTTCGAAAAGACTACTTCGAAGCCGATATCCTATTTTGTAGATCCGATTATGGAGAGGATTAAGGCGAGGTGTTCGGAGTTTGAATTGCCCATGCCCTCTGTTGCCATTGAGCCGGGCAGATGGATCGTTAGCGAAGCGGGCATTACCTTGTATACAATAGGATCCATAAAGAAAATACCAGGTTCAGTTACCTATGTAAGCGTCGATGGAGGAATGTCAGATAATCCAAGACCTGCTTTATATGACGCGAAGTATTATGCGGAAGTGGCAAACAAGATGGGGCGGCCAAAGGATAAGGTCATTACCGTGGTTGGCAGATGTTGCGAGAGCGGCGACATTTTAATAGAGGACCTTGCTGTCCCAAGCGACCTGAAGCCTGGCGATATTTTAGCTGTCTTCAATACTGGAGCTTATAATTACTCTATGGCAAGCAACTATAATATGCTTCCGAAGCCTGCCGTTGTTTTTGTCGATAAAGGGAAAGACATATTAGTGGTCGAGAGAGAAACATACGATGATCTGCTGGCCAAACAAAAGTTCATTTTTAACGTATAGGAAATTGTTGTACAAAATTCAAGTTGCTTGTTTTATCGGCAAACTGATCGTCGGGCACGCTTTGTAGATTGGTGGAAAAAGGGGGAATTGTAGTGCCTTTTGGATATAACGGCAAAGTGTTGCACGTTGATCTTTCGTCCGGAGATTTCGACGTTGAAGATATATGTAAAGAATTTTATCGCACTTACATGGGTGGTTCCGGGCTAATTGGTTATTATCTGCTAAAAATGCTGAAACCTGGCATAGATCCTTTCAGCCCAGATAACGTGTTAGTCTTTGCCCCTGGCGTGATGACAGGTGCTCCTTTGGGAGGTATGTGCAGATTTGCCGTCGGGGCTAAATCCCCATTGACAGGCGTCTTTGGACAGTCCGAAGCCGGAGGTTTTTGGGGGCCGGAATTAAAACGTGCAGGCTTTGATGCCATCGTCATCAAAGGTAAAGCAAGCAAACCAGTTTACATTTACATAAATGATGGAGACGTGAAAATATGCGACGCCGATCATCTGTGGGGGAAAAGGACCGGTGAAGCTCAAGATATCATAAGAGCCGAGCAAAACGATCCAGCAATACGCGTTGCGCAGATAGGACCTGGCGGAGAAAATCTGGTCAGGTTTGCTTGCATAACGAATGAGCTGAAGCATTTTAACGGTAGAAACGGCCTAGGTGCGGTTATGGGTTCCAAGAATCTGAAGGCAATTGCCGTTCGCGGCAAAAGGCAGATTCCCGTAGCGGATCGCCAACTTATGTCAGAAATATCAAAGGAATTTAGTGCGATTGTGATGGAAAATCCTTTGACCAGGGGGCTTTACGAAAACGGCACGGCTGCAGCTGTTTTGGGAAACAGCGCTGCAGGGATTTTGCCGACCAAAAACTTTCACTACGGCGAATTTGACCGTGCTGAATCAATCTCAGCTGAAGCTATGAACGAAAAGATATTGGTCGCAAGGGAGGGTTGTTACGCCTGTCCCGTAAGATGCAAGCGAGCGGTTAAATCGGAACGTTACTCCGTAGAGCCTCGTTTTGGAGGGCCTGAATACGAGACGTTAGCATCCTTTGGATCGTTGTGCCTAATTGACGACATCGAAGTAATAGCCAAGGCAAATCAGATGTGTAATGAATACACCCTTGATACCATAAGCACGGGGATGACCATAGCTTTTGCGATGGAGTGTTTCGAGGCCAATATATTGACCAAGGAAGATACTGACGGTATAGAGTTGGTCTTTGGCAACAAAGAGGCGCTTCTTGCCACGATAGAAAAGATAGCAAAAAGAGAAGGCTTCGGCAACGTTTTAGCTGAAGGGAGTAAAAGAGCTTCGGAGATCATAGGAAGGGGATCGGAACGGTTTGTTTTAACTGTAAAGGGCCAAGAACTTCCAATGCACGATCCCAGGGGAAAATATTCCGTTGGACTAGCTTATGCTCTCTCTGAAAAGGGTGCAGATCATATGGTTGCCGCCCACGATACAATGATAGCTTCAAAGGATCAGTTTAGTTTTAAGGAGATAATGCCCTTGGGGATACTTGAGCCGGAAAAACCCACCAAATTTTCCCCCTTAAAGGTCCGGACCTTTGCCTATCTTTCGATGTGGTGGAGCTTTTTTAACGCCGCGGGCATATGCGATTTCGTCCCAGTGCCAAGAAGTTCGATGTCTATAGATGATGTAATCAATGCCTTGAATGCTTTTACAGGATGGAAGACGAGCGTATTTGAAGTCATGAAAGTAGGAGAACGGGCTTTAGCACTGGCCAGGATTTTTAATGCGAGGGAAGGTTTCGATGCTAAAGATGATATTGTTCCGGAAAGATTACATGGCCCTCTTAAAAATGGCGCCCTTAAGGGCAGTTTTCTCCCTAAAGAAGATTTTATGCAAGCTTTGCAGCTTTACTATGGCATGATGGGTTGGACAGAAAATGGAATTCCGACCAAAGAAAAATTGTTGGAGTTAGGGCTTGAATGGTTGGTCGAAGGGTAATGGCTAAAGTGATCATATTCAAGGGCAATAAATTAATCGAACGCGAGATAAAGTTGGATTCTCCTTTCCCTTTGGGGGATTTGTTGGATAAAATTGACGTTTCAAGGGAAGAAGTGGGGTTTGCAATTTGTAAATCAGATTTTATCTCCATGGATGATTTGGTGAACCCCGATGATGAGGTGCGAATCTTTCCTCCTTTAGGGGGAGGTTAAAAAATTATGCTGCCAAATGTACTTTATATTAAAAAGGGCTTTGAGAAAAGCATTTATGACGGACATCCCTGGATTTATAAAAACGCCATAAACAGAATCAGGGGTAAATTTACACCTGGGGATTTAGTGGAAATTAAGGATTGGCGGGGGAAGTTTTTGGGCATAGGATACGCAAATCCCGCTTCTTACATCACTGCGCGCGTGCTCACCAGAGAGCAGGAAAGCATCGATGAGGGCTTTTGGCACAAGAGGCTCAAAAGAGCTTTAGATTTCAGGAGGAACATCGGCGTTAACACCTTAGATGCCTATAGGCTAGTATTCAGCGAAGCGGACTTTTCGCCTGGTTTAATTATCGATAAATTTGGCGATTATATTGTCATGCAAGTTTTAACCCTTGGCATGGAAAGAGTCAAAGATACGATCGTAAAAATCTTGATCGATTTGCTTCCCGTGAAAGGTATATACCAGAAAAACAATGCAACCGTCAGAGCCTTTGAAGGGTTAACTTTGGAGGATAGCATCATTTTTGGTGAAGTACCAGAGAAGGTAGTAATTGAAGAAAATGACGTAAAGTTTTGCGTGAATATAGCTGGAGGACAAAAAACCGGTCATTTTTTAGACCAGCGTTGCAATAGGATTCTTTTAAAAGGAGTTGCTCAAGGAGCAAACGTCTTGGACGCCTTTTGTTATACGGGAGGTTTTGGCCTCAACGCCGCAAAATTTGGTGCTAAAAGCGTTTTAGGTGTTGATGTATCCGAGGAAGCCATAAGGACGGCAAGTCACAATGCAAAGATGAATGAAGTCGATGAAATTTGTGAGTACGAAGTAGCTAACGTCTTCGATAGGTTGAGGGAGCTTGAAAAAGAAGGTCAACAGTTTGACGTAGTTGTTTTAGATCCGCCTGCTTTTACAAAGAGCAAAAAGGCAGTTGAAGGAGCCCTTAGAGGATATAAGGAGATAAACTTGCGGGCCATGAAGATCGTAAAAGAAGGCTGCTTCCTTTTGACCTGTTCGTGCTCTCATCACATCTCATGGGATCTTTTTGAAAGCGTCATCTTTGAAGCAGCAAAAGATGCACGTAAAACTCTTCGCATCATAGCCAGAGGGGGTCAACCTCCCGATCATCCTATACTATTGGGCTTCGATGAATCTTTATATCTCAAATGCCTTTTATTGGAAGTATCATAGGCTTTGATCTTTAAGCCCAAATGACTTTAGTTTTCATCTTGCGGTTCTTTTAAGATTGCAGCTTTTTCCTTTTTCCTTATGATGGAGACGAAACATAAGCTTGCAAGGGGCAAAGCGCCAACTACTACCAAAGCACAAGTAAGGCCAAGATGATCGCCGATGATGCCCAACGGTGGAATTAGCAAACTGCCTAGTCCCCATGCAAAACCCATGACTATGGAGCTTGCCATGGCCCGAGAATGAGGCATCCATTCCTGAGAGATAGCGCCCGTTATGGGAGTAGTAGCCTCGATGCAAGCCGCGCCCAACGTGAAAAGCAACACTGATAGGACGCCTTTCGTCAAAGCAGCCGGGATGAGCAAAGCGCCTCCCATGGCCATGCATAAAAAAATTATTTTAGCTTTGCTGGTGCGGTCAGCAATATAACCTCCCAAAAGGGGCGATATCGATCTTGCTATCATTATGATAAATAATACTTTGCCAACGTCTCCAATTGTTCCTCCCTTAGCCGCAATTGCGATAGGCATGAAGAATTGGATCCCTTGGATCGAGGTGTCTCGTATCACGGCAACGGATAGGGGAGCAAAGGTAGTTTTCATGGAATGCAGTATAAACTTTAGCCCCTTTGTCTCGACAGAGCTTTTATATGCATGCTTGCCTGGTATGGTGGGCAGGAATTTAAAGACGAGCATCGCGTATAGTAAGACCGGAATAGATGTCACTATGGGCAAGAAAGCCTCACCCAACCTTTGATAAAGATAAGCTCCGTAAAGCGGGCTTAGAGCACTTGCCAATATTCCTCCCACCGAGAAGATGGAAAAGGCAAAGGACAAATTTTGCGAAGTGGTTAAATGGCCGACCGAACCTTGACCCTGTGGATGAAAAGTAGCACTTCCTATAGCCCACAGCCCGACAAAGAAAAAAGCCAAAGCATAACTGGGCGACGAGGGTATCAGCGAAGCGCCAAGAGCTGCGAGGATGGGTCCTATAAGTATCATTAGGGGACGCGACGTTTGATCCGAAGCATAGCCCAGCAAGGGCTGCATAAACGAATTAATTATGCCTGATAGGAACGTTAACATACTTGCCTGAGTGATGGATAGTCCCAAATTCATCATTAAGATGGGAGTAAAAGTTGGCAAGAAAGCGGCGTGCACGTCATTTATAAAGTGTCCTATGGTAAGTATGGCAAGTCCCTTGTGAGTATTTGTCTTTGAGTTTTCAGCCTCCAAAGTCGCAACCCCCCATACATTAGATATGTTATTATTTAAGTGTAACATACCAAATAAGACTATTTAGTCCAAGGGGGTATAAAAAAATGCCAGTAATCATTGTAAATGGTCCGGCTTTAAGTTTAGAGAAAAAAAGAGAATTGATTAAAGGCCTTACAGAAGTAGCAAGCAGGGTAATGGATGTGCCCGAGGAAGCCTTCGTTGTTTTGGTCAACGAAAATCCGCAGGAAAATGTGGGGGTTGGCGGGATACTTTTGGCCGATAGAAAACAAAGTTGTGAGGAATCAATCGAGGTAAAACCAAAAAGAAGCGGATGCCGCAAGCGCAAGACCGAAGTTTGACGATGTGGTGTTTGCGCATGAACCGTCGCCCTTGGTCATAAAAAATTAATGAAAAGCAGGAAAATACGTGCGGATCATCTTTGATGAGACATCGAATGATCTGCACGTATTTTTTATTGAAAAAGCGGCATAGGGTCAACAGCATGCCCTAAAAGGTATAATCCAAAGTGCAAGTGGGGACCTGTTGCCCTTCCAGTTTGTCCAGAGTGACCTATTATTTCGCCTTTTTCAACATACTGAGCCTCTTTGACGCCTATATTAGACAAATGCATGTAGCAAGAAATGATGCCGTTCCCGTGATCGACGTATATGCTTTTCCCGCCGAAGTAGTGATCTCCCACAAGAATGACGACCCCACTCGCGACGCAATGCACCGGTGTTCCCATGGCTGCCCTGAAATCAACCCCTCGATGAGGACTTCCGGGATTGCCGTTATATATTCGCTTTAATCCGTATTGGGATGTGATTGCCCCGTTGACCGGACGTGTCAACGGCACTTTCCAATATCGCTCATTCGTTATGGTGTTAATGGCATTGGCAACTAATTTAGCTTCTTCTTGTATCCTTTTTAAGGTTTCTTTTGGTGGTGTTACCATGGCTTGCGGTAGTCTTAGTTCCTGTGTCGGATAAGACTTTGATTTTACGTTCACATTATGTTTTAACGTCCAATATCTTTCCCTTTCGTAATATTTTACTATTAGCTCGTAAATGCCAGGTTTAACTTCCCTAACGTCAGTTCCCAGAAGCATCCATGCTTCATGTCTGTTATTTGTGTATATCACCTTTAAAGGGACCTGGCGATTCAGCCAAGTTATGGTGACGTCAGACAGAGCATAAGGCGAGACAAGGCGCATGAGGAAAGGTTCTCCCAAATTTGCATCGTAAGTGCATTTGAGCTCAGCAGCCCAAGTGGCAGGTATATGCAGAAGAAGGATCAACAAAACGATCCAAGTTAGCTTAATGACTCGTAGTTGCTTGATCAAATACCATCACCTCATCGAATGAAGTTTATAAAGTTTGTCGTTTTCATGACAAACATGATAGCATAAATGATGTATTGATTGAAATTTGCTTCTATTAACATTAAGATTCTTTTTAATAGAAGGGTTTCTTTAAATGCTAAAGCGTGAAAACTCATCCCTGGTTTGGTAAATGTCCTACCTGAAGAAAACCTTAAATGCCAACTATAGAAACAGTTTTGTCTTTAAAATCAGTGTAGCGTGTTGACCCACAAATATGGTATTATTGTCTAGAAATGATTGAGCAGTTTTTGCATCAGGACAAAGGAGGGAAGCAGTATGGGAACTGCGAGAGTATCCATAGTCAAGGCAAGCGAGATAAAGGGAAATGAGGAATTTATGGGCGGTAAATTTGTTAGATATGATGAAGATGTCGCAGCTATAAAGACAGCCGTTAAAAAGGCAATTGAGCTTGCAGTTGGCAGTATAGATGCCATCATAAAACCTGGCGATAGGGTACTAGTCAAACCAAATTTGGCTTTCCAGGCACCTCCCGAAAGTTTTGCTGTAGTGGATCCCAGAACAGTCGAAGCTGTGGTAGCTTTTCTGAAGGAAGAATCAAAAGCTGCCGAAGTGTGGGTGGGCGATAATCCATCGCTAGGCTTACATGTTGGCAAAGCTAAGCCTGCGTTCAAGGAATCGGGGATGGAAGAAGCCGCGTTGCGTGGCGGGGCAGATCGAGTGATATATTTCGACGAAGAATCAACCGTAGTTGTGGAAATTCCAGAAGGAAAGGTATTCAAAAAGGCAGAGGTATTTCGCCCTGTTTTAGAGGCCGACGTTGTCATCAATTTGCCAAAGATGAAAGTTCATGTTGGCGGGACTGTGACCCTTGGTATCAAAAACTGGAACGGCATAGTTCCTAATAGACATCCAAGCGGACAACAGCAGGGTGCCCACAGAATAGACTTGGGACAAAAGCTTGCTGATATGCTGCGAATTAGGAAAGCGGATCTCACCATCATCGATGGGATTATCGGCATGGAGGGCCAAGGGCCGCACGCAGGCACGCCTATTGAGATGAACCTGATAATAGCAGGTAAAGATACGGTAGCTGTGGACACTGTTACTTCGTATATCATGGGCTTTGAACCCGGCGAAATTCCTGCGGTTCGGATAGCGGCTACGGAAGGGCTTGGGGTCGGCGATTTGGAGTCCATTGAGGTCGTGGGCGAAAAACTGGAGGCTGTTAGGAAATTCTTTAAACGTGCTAACGATAACCCTGTTGGAGTATACAAAGGTTTAACGGTAATAATTCAGCAAACCTGCCCTGGTTGTTATGTATACCTTCGCGGAGCTCTCGATTCCTTCAAGAACACAGGGATTGACGTGGAAAAGATGGTTGCAGAAAAAGGCGAATGCGTCTTCATTGCAGGTGGAGTGCCCGACTTCGATCCACTTTATGCAGAAGGCAAAAACCTTTTTGTCCTAGGTGATTGCTGGAAATACTTCCCCTCGAAAGAAAAGGTCGAAGAAGCCATGAGGCTCGCGAAAAAAGTATTTACCTATCCTGGTTGCGCTCCGGTTTATGTTTTCTCCAAAGTTAATACTGATCTTCAAGCTTTTGCTGAAGGGAAGGTTTAAAGATTAAATGGCTCAAGCAAGTTTGCTTGAGCCATTTAATGATTTACATACAAGCATCGTGTCCTTTATTCCTATTTTGATAGAGAAGGTAGAGAGAAATATAAATGGGGAAGTTGCGATGTGATCTTGGGAGGTGATATCTCAGGATAAAGGAGAGCGTAGTGCTTTTTTGGAATAGCGCAAATTTTTTGAGGGGAGGGTTTTAAGATGAATTTTGCAACGCTTCTCGCTTCTTTTGGCGGAGGTGTATTTGGAGCGGCTTTGGGTGGATTACCGGCCTTTGTTTTTACCGGATTCGCCGTGTTAATAGGGGCTGCTGCTGTACTTGGAGGGTCATCATTTGATTTCATTTCTAACGTGGCCTTTGGTCCCGTTTTTGGTCCTCACATTGCTTTTTGTGGTGGTGTCGCTGCTGCAGCGTATGCCGCAAAAAAAGGCATACACAAGGCTGGTAAGGATATTGTATCAGGCGGGGCTGGCTTCAATGATCCTATGGCATTACTGATTGGTGGACTATTTGGTATTTTAGGTTATTTGTTGGTCTCCATTTTTAATACAATTTTCCCCGCCGGTTTTACTGACAATGTCGCTTTAACAGTATTTCTGTCAAACACCATTACAAGGGTAACCTTTGGGAAAACAGGAGTGTTTGGCACCTTAAGTGAAGAGGCTAAGGCAAGAGGGCGCTTTACTCCCGGTGGAAATGAGGTATGGTTGCCACATCAGCAAGATTTTGGTCAAATCTTTATAATATCTCTGGGAGTTAGCTTGGTGGCAGCGTGGTATGCTCTTGCTGTGATTGGAGTAGATCAAGCTTACTTCCCGGCAGCCGCTTTTGTAGGATTTGGGATCTCAGCTGCGTCGTTGATACTCCTGTGCATCGGCACAAATGTGCCCGTCACACACCACATGACGATTATAGCTTCTTTGTCCGCCATTGCTAGTGGTTCTTTGGTCGTAGGCGTCATTATGGGGATTATATCCGGGTTTCTCGGGGAACTAGCTTCGCGCACGTTCTTTATACATGGCGATACCCATATTGACCCGCCTGCAACGGCCATTTTCATAATGACCTTTTTATTATGGGTGATCTTTTAGGTGGATGACTCTTTATCAGGGTTTTACCTAGCAAATGTAAAAGGGCAGCACCATCTTAATAGTTAGGTGCTGCCCTTTTACATTTTTTCGGAGCAAAGAAATTTTGAAATAATTGCATTGTTCATCGAGCATTTTGTCCGAACTATTCAATTTAGGATTAACGCCGGTGGACATTTCGTGATTTTGATGATACATTTACTGATGTATATGTAACTGTACGCAATATTCCTATCAGATGAGAGCCTATTTGTAATAGCTAAAGAGAATAGAAGTTGCTTTAGTAATTGATACTATGCCAGTATAAGCATAATAGAACATTAGATGGCGATATATTTGACATCAAAGGTATAACAAAACAATAAAAATATTATTAAAAGGGGGTTGTTCTGGTTGGAAATATTTGATTACATGCAAAAGTATAATTACGAGCAGTTGGTTTTGTGTCATGACGAAGCGTCAGGTTTGCGGGCTATAATCGCAATTCACGATACTACATTGGGGCCTGCGCTGGGTGGGTGCCGCATGTGGACATACTCATCCGAAGATGAGGCCATAGAGGACGCCTTAAGGCTTGCTAGGGGTATGACGTACAAGAATGCTGCCGCTGGATTAAATTTCGGAGGAGCAAAGGCCGTTGTCATTGGCGATCCTAGAAAGGACAAATCTGAAGCATTATTCAGAGCCTTAGGTAGATATATCGAAACTCTGGGTGGTAGGTATATCACGGCAGAAGATGTCGGTACAACCATTGAGGACATGGAATGTATCAGAATGGAAACCAAATATGCTGCTGGACTGGCAGAGGGCGGTGGAGATCCATCACCTATCACTGCACTGGGTGTGTTTCACGGAATAAGGGCCGCTTGTAAAGAGGTATTTGGGAGCGACGATGTAGCTGGCAGAAAAATTGCCATCCAAGGTATAGGAAATGTTGGATACAACGTGGCAAAGTACTTAAAAGAGGCTGGGGCGGAACTTATCGTCACGGATATCTTTGAGGATAACGTAAACAAGGCAGTAAAGGAGTTGGGTGCAAAGGCCGTAAAGCCCGATGAGATTATCGGCGTAGAATGCGATGTATTTTCTCCCTGCGCTCTTGGCGCCATCATAAACGATGAAACTATAGATAAACTTAAGTGCAAGGCAGTTGCAGGTTCGGCTAATAACCAATTAAAGGAAGATAGGCATGGTGATATGTTGGAACAAAAAGGTATTCTTTACGTGCCTGATTATATAATTAACGCTGGGGGAGTCATCAATGTAGCTGCGGAGTTCGAGCCGGGCGGATACTCTAGGGAGAAAGCGGTAAGGAAAGTCGAAGCCCTCTATAACGCTGTTTTGGAAGTAATTGAGATAGCTAAAAAAGAAAATATACCTACATACAAGGCAGCAGATAGATTGGCGGAAAACAGGATTAATTTATTGGCCAAGGTTAGGAAGAACTACATAGGATAGCTTGTATGTAGCATTGAGATAACCAGCTTAGCTTGAGCATTTTAAAGAGATTACATACAGGAAACTTTTGCAGTTATTCGTCGAAGCATCTTAGAGTAAAGGCGATTGGGCGAATATTTACGTTAAACAAATAACAAATACATAAGAGCGGATCGGCCGATCCGCTCTTATGTATTTGTTTGAAATGTTTGATAAATTTGGACTAAATATTTATTCTCAAGTATTTGAAGCGCTCCACTTGTTCTTTTATTGCCCTTTCCACGGGGATGCGCTCCATGCTCGATGCACCAAAGAACCCAACAATTCCTTTGGTGTGTGCAAAAATATATTCCACGTCCTCCGGCTCGGCTATGGGGCCGCCATGACATATTACCATGACGCCAGGATTGACTGATTTTGCAGCATCGTGTATCTCTTGCACGCGCTTTGCTGCTTCTTCCAATGTTAAAGCAGTTTTGGCCCCAATGCTTCCTTTGGTAGTCAAACCCATGTGGGCAACTATGATATCAGCGCCTGCTTTTGTCATGGCTGTGGCTTGCTTTGTATCGAAGACGTAGGGACAGGTCAGCATGTCCAGCTCATGGGCCAAGGCTATTGCCTCCACTTCTAGGTCATAACTCATTCCTGTTTCCTCTAAGTTCTGTCTAAAGACGCCATCTATTAGTCCCACCGTGGGAAAATTTTGAACACCATCGAAGCCAATATCTTTTAACTCTCTTAGAAAAACTTTCATAAGCCTAAAGGGGTCCGTTCCGCATACGCCAGCTAAAACTGGTGTATTTTTCACTACGGGAAGAACTTCAGAGGCCATTTCTACAACTATGCCGTTGGCGTCACCGTAAGGGAGAAGCCCTGCCAAGGATCCTCTACCGCCCATGCGATATCTGCCCGAGTTGTATATTATTATGAGATCTGCTCCGCCAGCTTCCGCGAACTTTGCTGAAATCCCTGTGCCAGCACCACATCCTACTATAGGCTTTCCTGCCGCTATGTTTGAACGTAATTTTTCTAATGCCTCTGCTCTGGTTATGAAGGGCATTTCAATTCCACCTCCTAAGCTATCTTTTCGATAAAAACTCAAACATCTTATCCGTGACGGCCTTCGCAAATTCAGCGTCATTTATGTTGGCATCCACTTCGATTAAGGGTATGTCCTTTCTGAGATTTTCTTTTAAAGCATATAATAGGGCTTTATTAGCTTCAGGCCACCAAAAATCTTCACCCGGAGAATCAAGCTGAGATAACCCCTTTAAAGGGAAAAAGACGGCGGTTGGTCCTTTTGATTGGTTCAGCCTTTCTGCCATTATTTGACCTAATTTCGTATTTTCTTCGGGATTCGTGCGCATTAGCGTAACATTTGGATTCCATGGATAGAGCTTTCTATTTTTGTACTTTTCGGGAACCGTATCGATAGCCCAAAAGTTAACCATGTCGAGACATCCTGGTGCAACGACTTGCGGGATGCCCTTTAGCCCGGCAGTTGTGAGTCTCCTTGGCCCGGCTGACATGACCCCTCCACATAGTTCATCGGCCAGTTCGGTCGTTGTCAAATCTAAAGCTGCGATGAAATAATCGTTTTCGATCAAGTCCTCCATCGTCATTCCGCCAGTGCCAGTAGCATGAAACACCATCACTTCGTAGTTTTCTACTTCCATTATCTCCTTACATTGCTCTATAAGCTTAGTCGTGTTGCCAAACATGGAAGCGGCTATCAAGGGTTTCGATTCTATCTCCGGCACCTCAGTTTCCATCATCCCCGTGAGAGCCCCCACAGCTCGCGAGTAAATATCCACGCTTATTGCGTTAACGCCTGCTACATCTACGATTGAGGGAATCATAACTATGTCTTTTGTTCCAACGTAAGGCTTTGTATCGCCCGATGCAACAGTAGAAACCAATACCTTAGGCACTCCTAAGGGAAGAGCTCTCATTGCAGCAGAGATAATAGCAGTCCCGGCAGATCCACCCATCCCAAATATGGCATCGAGATTGCCTTCCGCGTAAATCTTTTTGGCAATTTCTGCTGCTCCTTTGGTCATGACTGCCATAGCATGCCCCTTGTCCTTTTTTTGTCTTAAAGAGACCAAGCTTTCTCCGCCTGCTTTTGCGACAGTATCAGCATTGATATCGGGTTTAAAAAGTGGCTCTCCCATAACTCCTACATCTATGACGAAAGCTTGAAAACCTTTTTCTTCAATTCTTTCTTTGACGAATGCGTAGTCTTTGCCCTTTGTGTCTAATGACCCAAATAAGACGACAATTTTTGACATTGACTTCACCACCCTCGCTTTCAATTGATTTTTTCGATAGCAAGTTTATTATATATCACAACAGGGCGAAAAAATATCTTTAGTGTAGCGAAGGTCCCATTTTGCATTTTTGCCGAAGGTTTCCTCCCTAGGAGAGTTGGTGCTACTTCCCAGTGAAGAAATGGAGCTTATCCTTGAAAAATTCAAGACCTATAATATATTAAAATAAATAATGAGCGATGAAATTTTTAGTTGGCGGTGATGATTTTGGAAGATGCCTCCTTTTCGTTTATGTCATGTAAGCATGGGAACTTTAGCAGCTAAAATTAAAAAGACTATGGATGCTGTCGCTGGCAACAAGAGAAATTTGGAGGCGAGACTGTATGGTAACAATTGGACTCTTTGATTCCGGGTTTGGGGGGCTTACGGTGGTGCGTGAGGTGAAACGCCAATTACCAGGAGCCAGTGTAGAATTCTATGGGGATAATGGACGCGCACCCTACGGACTACTTTCTAAGGAAACAATTGTCGGATACGCACGGCAGATTTTGGATTTCCTAGCTGGCAAAAAAGTTGATATTGTTATTATTGCCTGTAACACGGCTACTGTTGCTTCTTGGGAAGAAGTAAAGGACCAATACCCATTCCCCGTACTGGGGGTAATAAAGCCCGGAGTGAGGGCTGCGCTGGCGGCAACGCGTAACAAAAAGATCGGCGTGATAGCTACTAAGTTTACCATCGAAAGCGAAGCATACAAGTCAGGGATCCGGACTATAGACCCGAAAGCCGAAGTTATCGGTCTGGCGTGTCCCAAGCTTGTGCTTCTGGTGGAATCTGGAAAAACCTCGGGGCCGGATGTGGAAGAAGCAGTTAGTTGTTATCTTAAAACATTTAAGGGCACGGAAATAGATACGCTTGTTCTTGGGTGCACTCACTTTCCGGTACTGGCGGACACAATTCGGCGTTACTTGGATCCCGATGTTGTCATTGTAGACCCGGCAGTGGAGGCTGCAACTGAGGCAAAGAAACTGATCGCGAAGAAAGGACTTGTGGCTGATTGTTCTCATCCGGTCTGCAATTTTTATACCAGCGGCGACCCCGAGTTGTTTGCAAAAGTGGGATCAATGATTTTGGGTTGGCCAATTGATAAAGTAGAAAAAGTTGTTTTAGGATAGATTGCAAGCTGAATCCTTTTAGCATGAACATGATATGTTTGAGTATGGAAAGAGCGTTTTTGGATATGGCAGGCGGGGGTTGTTAAGTTTTTTCAACAAACCCATCGTTTTATCTAAGCCCCCAGAGGGGGGCGTAGATAAATATTTGTAATTTATTCTTTGGTTGGCAATTCCATAGCTTCAGTCGACTCGGGGAGTATTTGTCCTCCATCAACCACTATCGTTTGTCCCGTTATGAATTTTGCAAGGTCAGATGCTAAAAATGCAGCTGCATTTCCAACGTCTTGGGGTTCACCCAAAGTGCCAAGAGGGATCGATCTTTTCATTATGTCAAGATACTCCTCTCCCAAGCTTAAGAGTCCTTCCGATACAATGTTTCCTGGCAACACAGCATTAACGCGAATTCCGTACCGGGCTAGCTCAATTGCTGCAGAGCGCATAAATCCAAGCTGAGCTGCCTTTGTGGCACCATAGTGGCTCCAGCCAGCAAATCCGGTAATGGGACCTGTAATCGAGGAAGTTATGACGATACTTCCGCCTCCCTGTTTTTTCATATGAGGGATGCATTCTTTAATGCTTAAAAACATCCCTTTTACATTTATAGTGTTAATATAGTTCCACTCTTCCTCCGTCATATCTTCTATTAAAGACATAGGATATATACCAACGTTACTGCATAAAACATCGATTCGCCCATGCCTTTCCATAGTTGCGCTAACCATACGCTGAATATCTTCTGTCTTGCTTACGTCGGCCACTACGTAAGAAATTTGACCAAAACTTGATAGTTCTTCGACTGTTTTTTGGAGATCTTGTTCCTTTCTTGATGCGATGACAACTGTAGCCCCGTGTTTTAAAAATGCCTCTGCGATACCTTTGCCAATGCCTTTACTGCCCCCAGTAATTATTGCAAATTTACCTTCTAGCAAACGTGCCACTGTACATCGCTCCTTTCAGATACTATTGCACTGATTCCTTATTCTTCGCACGAAATGGGAATGCTTTCGCGTGGCTCCCTTTGACGCGATTGCTCTGACCCCCACACTGCCATATCCTCATTCAACGTCCATGTCCTGTTCTTTTATTGAAATATTATCTTCTACGCATCGAGGTGTCTACTCCCCTGCCTATTTAAATCCCTTTAAATTAGGATGAAACGATTGCGTGATGTCACAAGAAGTTTTGTGTCGTATAATTGATAATAGCTGTTAATTAAATAGCTAGTTTAATTATATATGTATGGTTTTTTCGCTCAACGAATTGATATTTGTGGCGACTCTACGAGGAGGTTTAAGAATGGCTTGCAATCGGCTTGGACTAATAGTTAATCCTATCGCAGGTATGGGTGGTAGGGTGGGATTAAAAGGTACTGATGGAGAGGAAATATTGAGGATATGCAGGGAAAAAGGCGCTGTTCCGGAAGCTCCCAAAAAAGCGGTCGAGGCCCTGAAGCGACTTTTGCCTGCCAAAGACGAGATCGAAATAGTGACTTATCCGGGTGAAATGGGAGAGTTGGAGGCTCGTGAAGCAGGCTTCGAGCCAATCGTGATTGGTAGCATTATTCCAGGCAACACAACGTCTGAGGATACGAAGAGGGCAGCCAAGGATATCGCTGATTTTGGTGTAAAGTTATTACTATTTGCGGGTGGGGATGGGACGGCAAGGGATGTGTATTTGGCGTTGAAGGATAGGCAACAACCAGTATTGGGAATTCCAGCGGGCGTCAAAATTCATTCTGGCGTATTTGCCATAAATCCAAGGAGGGCGGGAGAACTTGCCCTCCTTTTTATGCAGGGAAAAGTAAGAGACATGAAGGAAGCTGAGGTCATGGATATCGATGAAGAAGCCTTTCGCCAAGGATGGGTAAGCGCGGCGCTTTATGGGTATTTGTTAATTCCTCACGAAAGAACTTTCGTTCAAAGCAAAAAGGCGGGTCAAGCCGCCTCCGATACGGTAGATTTGGAAGGGATATCTTACTATATCTTAGACCACATGGACGAAAATAAAGATGCAATTTATATCATAGGGCCCGGCACTACGACTAGGGCAATAAAACAGAAATTAGGAGATGAATACACACTGCTTGGAGTGGACGTCAGCCAAGACAAAAAAATTATTGCACTTGACGCCGATGAAAAGAAGTTGCTTGAAATTTTATCCGATGCCAAGAAGGCCTTTATAGTGGTTACCATAATAGGCGGTCAAGGTTATATATTTGGAAGGGGCAATCAACAGATAAGCCCGAAAGTCATAAGAAAGGTTGGCCTTGAAAACATCATAGTAGTTGCTACACGTAACAAAGTATCAGCTTTGGGCCATAATCCCCTCTTGGTGGATACGGGCGATGAGGAATTAGATCAGGCCCTCTGTGGCTACGTGAGGGTTGTCACGGGTTACCTTGAGCAGCGGATTATGAAGGTATCGGTCTAAAATTGTTTTATTTTAAGGGAGGTATTTGACGTGGAATTTGGCGAGATCACGTCATCCGTCCATAAGGCATTGTCAGAATTGCTATCTATAGCTGAACTCAAACCTGAAAACATATTAGTAGTTGGATGCAGTACGAGCGAGGTCTTGGGGAAGAAGATAGGATCTGCCTCCAATCTAGAGGTAGCTAAGGCGATAATGGAAGGCATAGAACCATTGGTCGAAAAGTCAGGCTTATTCCTTGCAGTGCAATGTTGCGAACATTTAAATAGAGCTCTCGTGGCAGAAGAGGATTGCGCAATGAAATATCACCTGGAGGTTGTGACCGTTTTGCCACATCTCGAGGCTGGTGGTGCCCTCGCGGTGTTGGCTTACGAAGAGTTTGCAAAGCCGGTAGTAGTTGAAAACATACAAGGTCATGCAGGAGTGGACATAGGGGATACTATGATTGGAATGCATTTAAAAAGAGTCGCCGTACCAGTTAGATGCGAAGTCAAGAAGGTAGGAGCTGCAAATTTGGTCATGGCTCGCACGAGACCTAAGTTAATTGGAGGGGAAAGGGCGAAATATCCCCCTTACTATGTAAAATGATTTCGTACGATGGAACCATTGATGTAGCATTGATCAATATGCCCTTTGCCAGCTTCAGACAGCCTTCCTTTGCCCTTGGTCTTTTGAAAAGTTCAATAAAAGATAAGTTCAAAGTTAAGGTTTTTGATTTTAACGTGTATTTCGCGGAAAAAATAGGCGCGGATCTTTATGATAGAATAGCTACGTGGCACATAGTAGATTTGTTGGGTGACAGGTTATTTGCTCAAACCCTTTATGGCGATCAGATTCCTCCCTTCGAGGAATACGTGGATAAAGTGCTTAATGGAAATTTAAAGGAACACGAGGCACCTTACGACAAAAAATTGGTGGATTACGCCTTTTACAATGAACTTCTCGAAGTTCAAAAAATGACTGATCAATTTTTAGAAGAATGCTCACGCATCATTGCTAAGGCAAATCCTAAAATAGTGGCCTTTACCAGCATGTTTCACCAGCAGACATCAAGCTTGGCGTTGGCTAAAAGACTTAAAAAAGTTCTCCCACATGTTTTAGTAACCTTTGGCGGGGCCAATTGCAAAGGCCCGATGGGCATGGAGTTAATGACACATCATACTTTTATTGATTGCGTGTGCTTGGGCGAAGGAGACAGTTCGTTCAAAAAGCTGGTTTGTGCCTGCACAGACGATCAGACCATAGATGTCTTGTCCAATATACCCGGGATGATCTTTCGCAAGGATCTAAAAAGTGATGATGTAAATCCTTTTGCCCTTTGCAGCAAAACGTTAGAGATGGATTTAAACCTGGTACCTACTCCTGATTACGATGATTTTGCCCAGCTTTATGCCGAAAGAAAATTTATGCACAAAGAAAAACCGAGAGTGTTCTTCGAGATGTCCAGGGGGTGTTATTGGGGACAGAAAAAAAGATGCATATTTTGCGGTCAATCGAGCGAAACTCTCATCTTTAGAAAGAAAAACCATGAACGAATAGTCACGGAATTAAGAAAAATTGTGAATGAATATCCAGCCTTTGCTTTATCTGCTAGCGATGAATCAGTTGATGAAGGAGCGCTTGAAGCGTTAATTGAGGCGCTTTCTACTCTACAGAGAAAACCTGAAATAGTTTACCTTCAAGTTAGACCTGATATAAATGTGAAAATGCTCAAGAAATTGGCGGTCTGCGGGCTAAAGAGGCTCGAGGTTGGCATTGAATCACTCAGTTCAAAGGTACTTTCCATAATAGGCAAAGGCGTTAATGGGCTTCAGAATATAACATTTCTCAAAAATTGTCGCGAAGCAGGAATAGAGCCAATATGGAACTTCTTGTGGGGTTTCCCAAAGGAACCGGAAAGCTCGTATAAGAACATGGCAAACCTGATACCCTTGCTTACTCACTTACACCCACCCAATTACGCAGGACCCTTTAGACTTGATCGCTTCAGCCCATGCTTTGAAAATCCCTACGAACACGGCATAAGAGAAATAAAACCCTACCCCTCTTACCGATTTGTTTACCCCTTTAACGAGGAAGTCGTAGACAATTTTGCCTCATTTTTTACCTTCAAATTTCAATCCCCACAAAACGTCAAAGATTACACACGTCAACTTCAAGAAAATATATTTTTTTGGAAAGAAATTTACCCCAAAAGCGCTTTGTATTACAGTCAAGACCTGGTAATAGACAAAAGATCCGGCATCGACGAGTGGCACATAAGGCTTGATCCTTTGACTATGGCGGTTTGCAAAGCTTCAAGTAAGCCCGTGACCATGCAGGAGATCCCCCAAAGGCTAAAAGAAATGGAAATTGTTAAATCTGAAGAAGAAATAAGGCAATCCATCGGATATTTAATCAAATACGGTATTTTGTTAAAGGAGAAAGAGATGTATTTAAGCTTGGTTACTGAAGAGAGAGGTGATGCAATGACGTGCGATGATTAGGTGAAAGCGTCATAAAAATTAATTAAATTGGGAGGGATAGTGTCATGGAAGAAAAGGAAAAAAGAGTTGCTCATCCCTACATCCCCAATTCCGTTCCGGAGATCAAAGAAGAATTATTAAAAGAAATAGGGATCGAAAGTGCAGAAGATATCTTTGGTCAAATTCCGGAACATTTACGGCTCAGAAGGCCGCTCAACATTCCTAAAGCGATTCTTTCAGAATACGAACTTAAAAAGCATGTCACAGAGCTTCTTTCCAAGAACAAAAATTGCGAGGAATACAAAAACTACCTGGGCGGAGGTTGTTGGCAGCACTACGTTCCTGCGGTATGTAAGACCATAATGGAAAGGGATGAGTTTTTGTCTGCCTATGTGGGAGAGGCTTTTGCCGATCACGGTAAATTTCAGGCTCAATTTGAGTATGCAAGTTGCATAGGGGAACTTGTGGATATGGATATGGTAAACACCCCGACTTACGATTGGGCTATGGCCTGTGCCACTACGGTGAGGATGGCGTCACGCATGACTGGAAGGAGCAAGGCATTGGTGGCTAAATCCATAAGCCCCGAGAGATTATCCTGCATCAAAGATTACGCATGCTCTGCGACCCCCGACATAGAGCTTGTTAACTACGATCCGAAAAGCGGATTGCTTGATTTAAATGACTTAAAAGACAAACTTTCCGAAGATGTTTGTGTTCTTTATATGGAAAATCCTAACTTTTTCGGTGTTATAGAAAAGGACGGACAAGAGATAGCAGATCTGCTTCATTCAAAGGGCGCATTGCTATCGGTAGGTGTTGATCCAATTTCTCTTGGCGTGTTAAAACCACCTGCTCGTTATGGTGCAGATTTTGCTTGTGGCGATGTGCAGCCTCTGGGGATACCCATGAGCTACGGCGGTGGTTTGGGCGGTTTTATTGCTACACCTGACGAACCGAAGTTCGTTGCCGAGTATCCTTCCTTGCTATTCGGGATAACGGAGACGATAGAAGAAGGCGAGTATGGCTTTGGAGAGGTCTTATACGAGAGGACGTCTTACGCATCTCGTGATAAGGCCAAAGATTTCTTGGGAACGATGGCTCAACTTCACGGCATCGTGGCGGGCGTATACATGGCTTTGATGGGTCCGCAGGGAATGAAGGAGTTGGGCGAAGGCTTGCTGCAGCGAGCTGTATATGCTGTCAGAAAACTGTCATCTGTTAAGGGAATCAAGGCTCCTTACTTTAATTCATACCATTTCAAGGAATTTACGGTGAATTTCGATGATACAGGAAAGACGGTCGCAGATATCAACAAGGCGTTGCTAGATCACAAAATATTTGGCGGAAAGGACCTATCTAAGGACTTCCCAGAGCTCGGGCAAAGCGCTTTGTTCTGCATTACGGAGGTTCACAGCAAAAAAGACATCGATGAATTAACCGAAGCCCTGGCTTCTGTCTTGGGAAAGTAATTGAGGGAGGGGATAGATCATGACGAATGTAAGGTTAAGAAAATTTCATCAAGCTCATTGGGACGAGCCGATAATATTCGAGCTTTCCGTTCCGGGACGTAGAGGCCTCATCCCTCCGGCTCCAGAAGAAGAAATCAAAGAAGCAGCAGGCGATCCGAAAGGCTTGGTACCAGAGGAAATGCTTCGAAAAGAGCCCCCGGCATTGCCGGAGCTCGACCAAAAAAGGGTTTTAGCTCACTACATTCACCTCGCCCAAGAGACTTTAGGTGGAAACCTTTGTAACGACATAAGCCAAGGCACGTGCACGATGAAATATAACCCCAGGATCAACGAAGAATTGGCGGCGCATCCCGGCATAGCCTCACTTCATCCGTGGCAAGATGTGGATACCGCCCAGGGAATACTTGAAATATACTACAAATTTGAGGAGATATTGAAGGAAATCTCGGGGATGGACAAGTTCAGTTTGCATCCCCAGGGAGGAGCACATGCCGTTTATACAGCTGCGAGCATCATGAGGGCGTATCATCGCGATCGTGGCGAACTGGATAAGCGCAGGGAAATCATAAGTTCTGCTTTCACTCACCCCTGTGATCACGCAGCTCCTGCCACTGCTGGCTTTAGGCTGATAATACTGCCCCCCAGCGAAAACGGCTATCCATCGGTTGAGGCGGTAAAAGCTGCCGTATCGGAAAACACCGCCGGCATGTTCATAACAAACCCGGAGGATACCGGAATATACAATACGGAGATCGACCAATTTGTGAAGATAGTGCATGACGCGGGGGGGTTATGTTTTTACGATCAGGCCAACGCAAACGTACTCTTGGGTATCGCTAGGGCGCGAGAGGCCGGGTTTGATATGTGCCACTTCAACATCCACAAAACCTTCGGTACGCCTCATGGATGTTCAGGGCCGGGACTTGGTGCGCTGGGCGTAAGGGATCACTTAGCAAAATATTTACCCATACCAACCGTTGAATACGATGGCACCAAATATTACCTCGACTTCGATAGACCCCACAGCGTAGGCAAAGTAAGACAATTCCAGGGACCTGCAGGCGTCCTTGTGCGTACTTACGCATGGGTAATGACCATAGGACAGGAATATCTTAAAGAGGTATCTGAGATATCCACGATAAACCATAACTATCTACAAAAGAAACTGCAGGAACAGATCCCCGAAATAGAAGTACCTTACGCACCCGGCAGGAGGCGCCTTGAAGAGGCTCGTTACTGTTGGCAGAAATTGCTGGAGGCCACGGGCGTAAGTACGACGGATATCTTGAGGAGAGTGGGAGATTTCGGATTGCAGCATTACTGGACGAGCCATCATCCCTGGGTGGTTCCGGAACCCATGACACTAGAACCCTGTGAGAGCTACGGCAAGGAGGATTTGGACGAATACGTGGCAGTTTTAAAACATATTCGCGATGAAGCCTATTCTGATCCGGAAATTGTAAAAAATGCTCCCCACAAATGTGCGTCCCACAAGCTAGCCGATGAAACGGCTTTAGATGACCCGAAGCGCTGGGCAACTACATGGAGGGCCTATGTAAAGAAGAAAGGTCGAGCCTAAAGTTAGTAGGACGAAGTAGCGTAGATAAAAACATAATGGTGGCAAAGCCTCTAAAGAAACATGACTACCTAATAGGTTTTGCCACCATTTTTATATGACCATAAAGCTGCCTCGGACAAGGTTTTAACCCATCGAAGACGCCTCAAAGAGAATGTCGCTGTCGTCGCAGAAGGCGCATGCATCACGAACTTATGCGATCTGCTATAAAAGACGGCCAAGAAGCATATTTTGATAGAGAAATAAAACTTGACGACGTTGCCGGAAGCGAGCAAAGGGGTGTATTATTCAAGATGAGAAAGATTATAAGAAAGAGATGTTTCTTATGGGTATATTTGGTCCCGTTCCATCTCGTAGGTTGGGCTCTAGCCTTGGCATTAATAACATTCCCTATAAGACCTGTTCTTATACGTGCGTCTATTGCCAGATAGGGCTGACGTTGCGCATGGAGACCCGGCGCCGGCGCTACAGTGATCCGGAAGAACTCGCCACTCGTGTCAAAAAAAGGCTCTTGCAGCTTGAGGAGGCGGGGGAGCGAGTTGATTACCTAACAATAGTTCCCGATGGTGAGCCCACGCTCGACCTCGCCCTAGAAGAGTTACTGTCGAGGTTGAAGGAAACAGGTATTCCTGTTGCCGTCATTTCCAACGCCTCTCTCATCTCGAAGGCAGACGTGAGAAAGGCACTACATGTTGCGGATTGGGTCAGATACTGTATTGACTGTCAAGGGCTAAAGGAAAAGGATATGTAACCCTTTACAGCTTTGTTTGTTGAAACCCATCTCAAGCGTGAACAGTTCACGCTCGATGTGTTTTCACCTACCTCAACATATTCGCTTGTCCCTGTCGCTTCTTTCTGGCACGTCAAGTCACTACGTCTTTCCTCGGTTTCACCCTTTCTGACACGTCCCTCTCTGTTGCGGGGTAATCTGCAACAAAGGGCTTACCCGACTTATAGATGGCAAAAGCTATGAGCAGCAGTTTCCTGGCTGCAGCTATACGTGCCACCTTGTCCGGTTTTCCTGCAGCTTTGAGGCGCACATAAAGGGCCTTTACTTTAGGGTTGTATCTTGCAGCGGATAAGGTAGCTTGAAAGAGCGTCTTTCTTAGGCGTTTATTGCCTCGCTTGCTGATATGTGGCTTTGAGTACACCGATGTACCTGACTTTTTATCGATCGCATCCATTCCGACTAAAGCCACTATCTCTTTTCTGTTGGCGTTCGGAAAGGTGACGAAGAAGGCATAAAGGTGCAATGCCAGGACAACTCCTATTCCGGGGACACTCCTCAACAGTTCAAGCGTCTCTTTTTGTCCTCCTTCGACGATTATCTCCTCTGCCCGTTTTAAGATCTCCTTTTCCAGGGATAAAAGATGGCCTATCTCGTCTTCCAATAACTTCAAGAAATCTTCGGGCAGCAAGGGCTCATGCCTCAAGGCATCTAAGGCCCCCTGAAGGGCTATCCTGTTGCGTTGGACGATCCCGTAAAGCGCGAGGGCGCAGGAGACCTTTCTCGCTAATGCATCCTTGGGAGCGCTTTTTCCCGCATGATCCATCTTTCCGTAAATGTACAGAAGCTGTGAATCGCTTTTGTCGCTTTTGGACCTGATCTGCTCGAGGTTACGAAGGTGATGTATGGCCCGAGGGTTGATGGCCACGAAGGGTATATTCAAATCTATGCATAGCTCCTCTAGGTTCCTTGAGTATGTGCTGGTAGGTTCGAAGACCACCTTAAAAGACGACCCCCTGGAGATCAAGAATTGACGCAAAGCTTGTAACCCTTCCTCGTTTGAGAAGGTATAATGTCTGTTTCCGTCAAATGCGACCAGCTCTTGCTTTCCTACGTCGATTCCTATACACTCATTCATAGGTGAGCCTCCTTCGCTTTTCAAGTGATGGGGGTATAGGGGCTGCCCTCCGTTCCCTGCCTCGTGAATACGGACTGTGGTCGTACCACGTCCCAGATACTGTCCGGGCTGTCGGGGGGCGGTCCGTCTGACCCTCGGTCTGACAAGATTGTCGACCTCGTCTTGATCGACCTGCCCATATTTCCTCCATCCCGAAGTAAGTATATAAGTCCAAAGCCTGTGAAGGATATGCTTATTGCCAAAAACCTTCGATGTTTCTATCGCTTACCACTCGCATATAAGCAGACACGAGACGCTTGCTCCTCCGCATTCACTCTCTCTTATTTACAGGTCTGTAAGTTTTAATATACGAGTCTGAAAATTGATGCCCTTTCGCAAGACCTCTGGAAACGGATCGACCGCCCGCACCCATCCCTTGATCACGACGACATTCTTGCCGGCATGGAGGAATTCGCCAGCTTTTATAAAGGCACCCTGTGCAGCGAGACCATGCTTGTGAAGGGGCTTAACGACGGACCAGCGGAACTCGAAAAGGTTGCCCGGTTTCTTTCCACCAGCCTCAATCCAAGCAAGGCCTATATTTCCGTCCCCACCCGCCCTCCCGCCGTTTCATGGGTTCAGATGCCCGATGCCGAGACAGTCGCAATAGCCTATGCAATATTTGCAGAGCAAGGAATCGACACAGAAACGCTGACGGGATACGAGGGCAACGCCTTTGTAGTCACCGACGACCCTATAGAAGAGATTTTAAACATCACTGCCGTCCACCCCATGCGCAGCGATGCTGTCAAAGATGTTTTGCGTCGCAAGGGCTCAGACGAAAAAAGCATCGACCGCCTCGTCAGCGAAGGCAAGATCAGGCGGGTTCGATATGGGGATTGGGTCTATTATGTCCGCGTTATGAAAGAAGGGGAACAGTAAAAATGTCGAAATTTTCCCTTGATGTCCTGAAACGACATGTCTACCCCTTTACTATTCAGGAAAAGAAAGACTCCGACGTTGTCCTGGGATCGACCTTCGGGGAAGATGTAGCCGCGACGCGCATAGGAAATGATATGCTCTCGCCCCCACGTGGATCCAATAGTTGGGTTTTCGGAAGGGGTGCCCTGTTGACTCGAGCCTTAGCCATTTACCCTTATATCAGGATGATCAATTCGGAAAAGAGGAGGAGTTCATGATGAATGAAGCCCACGATAATGCGCCAATTGCTAAAACCAAAAACGAGGGCATAGATCGCGTGTTGGCTATAGGAAGTGGCAAGGGCGGTGTAGGAAAAAAGCTCTGTCACCGCCCTGTTAGCTGTAGCCTTGCGGCGACAAGGATTTAAGCTAGGTATTCTGGACGCAGACCTCACAGGGCCATCCATCCCAAAACTTTTAGGAGTGGATGGTAAGCCCAAGGCTGCTTTTTCTGGCTTGATCCCCCCCAGTTTCGCCAAAGCTTGGGATCCGCGTAATGTCCATAAATCTTCTCTTGGATGATCCATACAAACCTGTAATATGGAGAGGGCCCATCATAGCAAACGTAATAAAGCAATTTTGGGAAGAGGTAATGTGGGGAGAGATTGACTATCTATTAGTGGACTTACCGCCAGGCACTTCTGATGCTCCGCTTACAATCATGCAACTACTGCCTTTAAATGGTTTTTTGGCTGTCACTTCACCCCAGCCCCTTTCGGCCATGGTGGTAATCAAGGCAGTAAACATGGCCAATATGTTGTCCATACCAGTTTTAGGTGCGCTGGAAAATATGAGTTATGCTATATGTCCTTATTGCCATCAGATGTGGAAGCCCTTCGGTTCTAGTCACTCAGAAGAGCTAAGAGAACATGATATCCCTATTTTAGCTAAACTGCCCATAGATCCATCAATTGCTAAGCTTGGAGACGAAGGCAAACTTGAAGCCTATGATGACACAAAGGTAATGCAGACTCTCCTAACTGCAATAACAAGTAAGTAGCGATGGATGCGGCTCCTTCTTATAGAAGCTGATGTGTTTGCAGAAAAAAGCGTTAACACAATTGTGAGACTACTTGTCTCTAAATATGGATCCTTTAATGATAGTTTCGCTTTGATTTTTAGTTAACCTGCTTACGTGCCCTTTTGGACACACTAGGGAGTAGTTCCTAATAATCCTACACAAAGTTGACGCGGTTGAGGCAACTCGCAAGCTTGTTTCTAATAGACCATATGTGATATAATCGCCACATATTTTATGGACGAAGGAGTTGATTTTGAGTTGAAAATACAAGTTCTCGGCACGGGGTGCCCTAAGTGTAAGAAACTTGCCGATATGGCTGAAAAAGTTGCAAGAGAACTTAATCTCGACTACGAGCTTGAAAAGGTTACAGACATTAACAAAATAATATCCTTCGGAGTCATGACCACCCCCGCCTTGGTGGTTGACGGAAAGGTTGTTATTGCAGGGAAACTTCCATCGGAAGAGGCATTAAGAAATTTGTTGGGTAATTAGATATCTTGTAAGTATAATGTTTCATAAGCTACCTGCCTTAATGAAGAAATTTAACGCAATAAAGGCAGGTTTATCGATACATAATAACTATACATATGAACATGGCCAAATTCCGCTTATTCAAAGATTACCATAAATTATTCCAGCCAGCGAAGAAAGCAGCACCACAAGTATTACGTATGTAACAGTTTTTTTAGTCCCTAATACGGTTCTTATTACCAACATACTTGGCAATGATAGAGCCGGGCCGGCTAAAAGAAGGGCAAGTGCCGGTCCTTTGCCCATTCCTGCGCCCAAAAGACCTTGTAATATTGGTACTTCCGTTAGTGTGGCAAAATACATGAAGGCTCCAACGATCGAAGCAAAAAAGTTAGAAAAGATCGAGTTGCCGCCCACCAGATAAGAGACGTAAGCGCTTGGGATGATGCCTTCGCGTCCGGGGCGTCCGAAAAGAAAGCCTGCGATCAGTACGCCAACAAAAAGCAAGGGCAATACTTGAAGCGCATATCCCCAAGTTGCGTTGAACCATTCAGATCTTTCCTCCCTTGTAAACAATTTTTTTGTTGCGAAGGCCGCAAAGGATACGCTGATGAGGGCTAATATCCATTTAACGTCATAAAGGTATGCCCAAAAACCGATATTTGCCTCCGGAGCTGCAAGATTTGCGAATATCAAAAAGCAAATCATACTAGCCATAACTGATGCCGGTTGCCACAAAGGACGAGATGTGGTATCTTCGACCGAAACAGCAAAACTTTCCTGCCTTTTTTCTTCGTCTTTTCTAAATATAATTGACATCGCTAATCCGATGACTATGCTGAAAAGGATGGCCCCGATTGCTCTGGCCAAGCCCATCTCAAGACCCAGTACCCTTGCCGTTAAAATTATGGCCAACACATTAATAGCCGGTCCTGAGTAAAGAAACGTAGAAGCAGGGCCTATTCCGGCTCCCCTAGCGTAAATTCCTGCGAATAAAGGAAGAACGGTGCAGGAACATACGGCTAAAACTGTGCCCGATACCGCTGCAACGGAATAAGATATGAACTTTTTTGCATTGCTTCCGAGATATTTTATGACGGATTGTTGACTGATGAAAACGGAAATGGCGCCCGCTATAAAAAAAGCAGGGATCAAGCAAAGCAGAACATGTTCTCTGGCATATTCATGAAGCATTGCCAGGGCTTCCGAAGCGGCGATTGATACCCTAGGTGAATCTGCCGGTATAAAGTAAAAGAAGAGAAATGTAAGCAGGATCAATGCGAATTTTTTGCTGTCGCTCATTGGAATATCTCCCTTACTGCCTGTTTATTTTTGTTAAATTTCGTTGTTGTCTCTTGAACACGAACATTTGTAATCAAATTGAATTTCGACCTGATCGCCCAAAATGGTACGTTCTATGCATTGAAGCATAGGAACTAAGCAACGCAAGGTAAGTCTGTAATAGATGTATAATCCTTCCCGTCTTTGTTCGATAATTCCCAAATCTTTCAGGATGGCCAAGTGTTTGCTGACAGTAGTTCTGTCATAATCGAACAGGCTGGCAATTTCACAGGCACACATCTCTTTTTCGCCCAACACTTCAATGATTTCGATGCGGACCGGATGTCCCATGGCCTTTAATAGCTTTGCTTTTTTACGTTGAGTTTCGATATCCATAGCCATCTTCCACCCCCTGATAAATATGTGGCAATATTATCACATATAATGCAAATGCGCAATTTGCGTTTTAGCCAGATTGGTATGGTTGGGATCTTTTGCTGGTATTATTAAGGGAAGGTAAGGCATCGTACCATTTACGTGCCATTTAGGATGCACCAGTGGGTAGTCCCTAAAAACCCTACACAAACTTGATGTGGTTACGATAGACTGCAGTCCCCCTCATGAATGATGAATGTTGTATGTTCCAATAGAATTGGATGATATTCCGGGTTTTTTATGGGTAGTATAGGTCGTAACTGCTAAAATTTTTGTTATGCGGAAAATATTGGATTATAATCTTTATAGGCGTCAAGGCGCATTTTCTTAACTAAACTTCACGAAGCATTAGGCATGGCAAGCAGGGCATCATCCCTGCGGTGGTAGTTGTTTATAGGTATTTTAATAAGGAGGTCGAACCGTCATGTTAAAACCACGTAAGCTCGTAATGATACCTGGCCCTACTCCGGTAGTGCGGTCAATTCAAGATCAAATGGGCCGCGAGACGATTGCTTTTGGAGACCCCGATTTTATTGAGGATTTCAAGAGTGTTGTTAGAGATTTAAAGGAGCTTTGGCAATGCAGCGGACAGGCGTTCGTTCTCGCTGGTTCCGGCACACTTGCAATGGAGATGGCAATAGCTAATATATCAAAGGCCGGAGACAAGGCGCTTGTGTGCTCAAATGGTTTCTTTGGCGATAGATATGCAGAAATATGCAGGCGACGTGGCCTGAAAGTGGATGTACTAAGCGCTAAGTGGGGAAGTTCAGTGACTCCCGAAGATGTCAAAAACAAGCTATCGGAGAGCAAATACGACATTGTAACAGTAACTCACGTGGAGACTTCAACAGGGGCTATGGCACCTATAGATGAAATTGGTAAAATTGTACAGGAACATGGGGCGTTTTTTGTGGTCGATGGCGTTGCTGCCTCTGGGGGTGTGAAAGAATATGTCGATCCTATGGGCATCGATGTGCTCATTAGTTGTTCACAGAAAGCCTTTGGGGTGGCTCCTGGATTAGCTATATTGTGGGCCTCTAAAAGGGCACTAGAGAAACGAAGATCACTAGGGACAATTCTTGATTCCTATATGGATTTCGAGAAATGGTTGCCCGTAATGGAAGATCCATCGAAATATTGGGGAACTCATCCTATTAATATGATATGGGCTTTAAAGGAATCTTTGAGGATTATAAAAGAAGAGGGCATTGAAGAGCGCTATGCCCGTCACGCAAGACAGGCGGTTATGGTAGACGAAGCCATCGCCTCCATGGGCTTTTCAATATTAGCTGATAAGGATTTTAGGGCTCCAACGTTATCGGTGTATCTTTACCCAAAAGAGGCCAACGTTGATGACGCCAAATTTAGGGCACTGGTATCTGAGGAAGGAGCTTATATTGCTTCTTGTCTTGGAGATTATGCCGGAAAGGGCTTCAGGATGGGTCATATGGGCAACATTGATAAGCATGTATTAGTGTCTGCAGTAGCTGCGATTGAGAGGGCAGCTATGCGCGTCGGAATTAGACTAGAGCCGGGCAAAGCCTTGGGCATTTTGCAAAAAGGTTTTGTAGAAGAAAGCTCCAATTAGGCCTAGACGCACAATTAATCTTATGATATCTTTAGCTTAGAGGTGCCGGGGTGGCGGAACAGGTAGACGCAGTGGACTCAAAATCCACCGGTACTTGGTACTGTGCGGGTTCGAGTCCCGCCCCCGGCACCAATGATGAAAAGGCCTGCCCTGATCGGCGTTTATCGCTGTAAAGGTTAGTTTACGGAGGAAGTTTAAAAGGCAGTTCAAAGATGCGAGTCCACCAGTCATGAAAAACGTTGTTTTCTGACTCTCTCCCGTCACCAATGGGTGAAGGGAGAGAGTTTTTATGTCCGTAATTTCGTTTCGTTGTAATCTGTCTTTGTAAGACGCTGTATGAATTCATTTATTTTAAAAATAGCAGACTATAGATCGAAGTGTACTATCAGTGGATAGTATTTATTAAAAAAGCTATACTTATTCTTGAGAATGGCATTGATTAAGAAGGGAAGGTTAATTTCTATGTTCACAGTTTTAGTGACCGGCGGAGCGGGTTTTATCGGATCGCATGTCGTTGATACATTTATTGAAGAAGGACATAAAGTTGTCGTCGTGGATAACCTGACGCAAGGCAAACTTGAAAACATCAATTCTAAAGCCCTTTTTTATAATCTTGACATATGCGATGCAGCGCTAGAACACGTCTTTGAGAAGGAACGCCCCGATTATATTTGCCATCACGCTGCACAAATTGATGTAAGAAAATCGGTTGCCGATCCGCTGTATGATGCTAAGATCAACATTCTAGGGCTCCTGAATATCTTGTCTTCCTCGATAAAGATTGGCGTTAAGGGAGTGGTATTTGCCTCCTCAGGTGGTGTAGTCTATGGTGAACCAGATGTTTTGCCAGTGCCGGAAGATCATCCTAAGGGCCCGCTTTCGCCTTATGGTGTAAGCAAGCTTTCTTCAGAATATTATTTATATTATTATAATAGTGTTTTTGGGCTTCCCTATATTGCACTTCGATATGCCAATGTGTATGGCCCAAGGCAAGATCCCATGGGAGAAGCCGGAGTTGTTGCCATATTTACCAATAAGATGTTGCGTGGCGAGGAGCCCACTATCTACGGCGACGGTAATCAAGTGAGAGATTACGTGTTTGTAGGGGATGTGGCAAGGGCAAATTTATTATCTTTGCAACATTTAGACAAAATGGATTTCCCTTCCTCGATAGATGACCATGCCTTTAATATAGGAACATCTGCTGGCACATCAGTCAATGAATTGTACGCTCTTTTAAGTGAAATCATTGGTTTTACAAAAATGGCGAACCGCGAAGAACCTAGAAAGGGAGAACTGTATAAAATATATTTAGACATTAGGAAAGCACGAGAGGATTTGGGATTTAATCCTTCCGTCTCTTTGCGCGACGGTTTAAAAGCGACGATAAGTTATTTTATTAAAATACGGTGATCTTGAACTGGGGAGTGAATCAAATGACTATACAAGGAATAAAAAAAGATCTCGCAAAGAAGGCCGCTAAGGCCATGGTTCCGCGCTTAAGAGAAGAATTCGTAAGTAAAGGAGGCCAGTTGGAGGATTTCGATGAGGAATTGGCTATAAGTAAATTGTGTGCCTTTTTTGAATCGCAACCTCCAGTTTTTTGGGATCAAATCGCTATCAGCGAAAATGCTTCTTTAGATGAAATTGCGCAAGATATAGCTGACAGTTTGGAGGAGGCAATTTATTTAGAAAAAATGTCGGCCAGAGATATTATTGACATGCTCATGGAAGAAGAAGGGATTTCACGGCGTCTGAAGAGTGTCAAACAATAATGAGAATTAGCCGGCAAAAGTGTCGTTCAAGACATTTGCTAAATCATCTCAAAACCAGGGCGGTAAATTAAAACTGAACAAGGTGCATGACGAGCGATAGTGGTTGTGGTACTTCCAATGAGAATATGTTCTATTGTGCTATGTCCTTTGTGCCCAACTATTATGAGGGAAACTCCCTCCTCCTTTGCCCTCTGAATGATCACCTCTCCCGGGGATCCCTCTTCGATTAAGATGCTGTGTTCGTGAGGAGACAAATCCTTAAATTGAGCCTCGGCCTTTTGAATCCAGTAGGATATTTTTTTGTGAGCAATCTGCTTGACTTCATCCCCTATTTGTGGCGGGATCCAGGGCTCATAACCTCTCCATATCGAAGAAATACGTGGCAGGACATGAATATATATTATTTCATCATTGAGTCTATGTGCAATGTTGTGGGAATAAGCGATTAATGATTCCGACATTTTGCTCATGTCAACACCAACCAATATTTTCCTTGTCAATTTTTATCACCTCACATCTTTAGATTTATCGAAAAATCGTGAAAAAACACTTAAAGTCTGCAATCTTCATTACTAAATTACTAAAGCATGGTTTATCAACTAATCAGTCGTCT
>ERZ795062.67-NODE-67-length-98125-cov-14.244325_pt1 | contig 98125 bp, 88 predicted proteins | sample MGYA00375146_ERZ795062 | MGnify/ENA primary metagenome ERZ795062 (study PRJEB30191, sample SAMN05720281) | activated sludge metagenome | isolation source: Anaerobic digester | place: USA | collected 2015-07-16 ...
CCAAGGGTTATGCCGACGATGCAACGACACCAAAGAACAACCCGGCTGGCACGTCACCCTCCACCCCGACACCCAGGCAAGTGGCGCCACCCGGCATGTCAGCCTCGACCCCGACCAGACCGGCCACGCCCAGGCCGGCGCCACCCGGCGTGTCACCTGGACTACCCCCACCGGACACAGCCACACCACCAGCCCACCACCCCTACTCGGACCCGGCTGGCACCCACCCGAACCAGCCCTCGCAGACGACAAGGCTGAGGACCGATTCGGTATCCCAAGCCCCGGCCGGCATGCCACCGTCAACCCCAACCAGGACAATGAGGCCGAGCCCCGGCGGAGCACCCCCACCGGACACACCCATGCCACGAGCCCGCCGCCGCTGCTCGGACCCGGCTGCCACCCGCCCCCTCATCTCGCCGACGACGGCCCTCCGCTGTCAACCCTCGTCGACATCATCTGGACCCCGAACAGCGGCCTAGAAATCCACCTCGACGCCGCCTAACCACGACTGCCAACGGCACAAGCGGTTGGGTCACCCAGGCACTGGCCGGAACGTCCACTGCCAGTGCGAGAAACGCGTTCCCGTGAAACGCGTGCAGAAGATCGAACACGCCCAAGCACCACCGCCCTGACCTTGAGCGCGTCCTCGCCATCTCGGCCACCCAGCGCGGCATCCTCGGTGCTGAGCCACCCGGTGAAGCCTGCGGACCGGATCCAGCAGACGAGATCGAGACCGCGGCGCGCCAGCAGCCTGCCGCAATTACGTTGGCTGTCAGGGGGCGACAACACAGAGTCCTTCGGTCAGCGGAGCCAAAGACTCTCAGGCTCCGCCGCGTGTCTTACCCTCGCGGCTATTCCGTGCCAGCGTGGTGGTTGTCTCCCGAGTGCGCCGACGGAGGTCTGCGGACCGCGAGCCGGATCACGATGACAAGAAGCCCCATCACCGAGGCAATGATTAGCGCAAAGGAGAGAATCACCAGCAGATGCCACGGCTTCAGCGCACCCATCACCCCACGGTAGTTCCGCAGCAGACCGAGCAATAGCGTCACGCGCCGAAGCCGCCCGCGACCGAACCCCCTGACGCACGTGTCGCGCAGGTCACGGCGGCCCGGGCGGGACGGCATACGGGGAAGTCACGGAGACTGGGGCGCGTGAGTCCCCAACCCGACCCCACCCCTGCCCGCCGGTTCGCCGATGTCGACGCCGTCGGCCGTGCCCTCGCCGAGGCGGGGTACCTCGCGTCGGAGGCGATCGCGACGACGACCTTCCTCGCCGACGCCCTCGGCAAACCGCTGCTCGTCGAGGGACCCGCGGGGGTCGGCAAGACCGAACTCGCCAAGGCCGTCGCGGCAGCCACCGGGGCCGACCTCATCCGGTTGCAGTGCTACGAAGGCGTCGACGAGGCCCGCGCCCTCTACGAGTGGAACCACGCCAAGCAACTGCTGCGAATCACCGCCGAACGCGACGGCGACGGGCACTGGGACGCGCTGCGGCACGACATCTTCACCGACGAGTTCCTCCTCCCCCGCCCGCTGCTCGCCGCGATCCGCTCCCCCGAGCCGGTCGTGCTGCTCGTCGACGAACTCGACAAGGCCGACGTCGAGATCGAGGGGCTGCTCCTCGAAATCCTCTCCGACTTCCAGGTGACGGTGCCCGAACTCGGAACGATCCGGGCGGCATACCGGCCCTTTGTCGTCCTCACCTCCAACGCGACCCGCGACCTGTCCGAAGCCCTGCGGCGGCGCTGCCTGTTCCTCCACATCGACTATCCGACACCGGAGTTGGAGATCGCCATCGTCACCCGGCACGTGCCCGAGTTGGATGCCGCGGTCGCCGCGTCGGTCGTCCGGCTCGTCGGGCGGCTGCGCGAGTTGCGGCTGCGCAAGTCGCCCTCGGTCGCCGAAACCGTCGACTGGGCCCGCACTCTGATCGCCCTGGGCAACCCCGACCTCACCGAAACCCTGGTCCGCGACCACCTCGGGGTGCTCCTCAAACACCAAGATGACATCGACCGCGCCGCCGCCGCGCTCGACCTCGGCTCCCCCGCCCGCTCGTAGCCGGACGACCGCCCCTCACCGCCAACGTCCCGAGACTCAACCCCATGACCAGCCTCGAACCGCGACTCGTCGGCCTCACCAACGCGCTGCGCCAGCACGGCATCGGCGCGGGCACCAGCGACGTCGTCGACGCCGCCCGGGTCGTCACCGTCCTCGGCCTGGCCGACCGCGAGCGCCTGCGCGAGGGCCTGGCCGCCGCCCTCCTGCGCCGCGGCGGGCAACGCGCCGTCTACGACGACCTCTTCGACATCTGGTTCCCCGCCGCCCTCGGCACCCGCACCGGCCTCCCCGATGACCCCGACCGTCCCCTCGACGCCGCTGAACGCCGCGCCCGCGCCGAGGCCCTGCGCGCCGAACTCGCCGCTGCCCTCGCCGCCGGCGACGCGCGGGCCCTCGACCTGCTCGCCGCCCGGGTCCTCAGCGAACTCGGCCGCCTCCCCAACGACTCGACCACCGGCTCCTGGTCCTCCTCCCAGGCCCTCGACGCCCTCGCCCCCCAGGTCGCCATCGCCGCGGCCCTGGCCCGCCTGCGGGACGCGGCCTACGACGCGCCGGGAGGGTCCGGCGAGGGCAGCGGCGGCTCCGGCGGGCCTGGCGAGGGCAGCGGCGGGCCCGGGGGCGGCATACCGGGCGGGCCGGGGTTCGCCGACCGCTTCACCCGCGACGAACTGCGGGCCGCCGTCGCCGCCTTCCGTCGGCGCGTCGAGCGGGAGTCGCGCCGCCGTAACGCCGAGTCCCGTGGGGCGCAACGGATTTCCCGGTATGCCGTGCGCTCGCCCGCCGAGCAAACCCCTTTCGTCCTCGCTGGGGCTCTGGAGATCGAGGAGTTGCGGCGCACCGTGGACCCGTTGGCGAAGAAGCTCGCGAGCCGACTGGCGGCGCAGCGCCGGCGGGCCGCGCGCGGCGAGATCGACATCCGCACGACCTTGCGCCGTTCGCTGTCGACCGGTGGGGTGCCGATGCGGCCGGCGATGCGCGACCGGGCCCCGCATCGCCCGGATCTGGTGCTGCTGTGCGACATGTCGAGTTCGGTGGCGGGGTTCTCGAGGTTCACGATCCTGCTCATGCAGGCGCTGGCCGGGCAATTCCGGCGGGTACGCATCTTCGGGTTCGTCAACGTGTGCGACGAACTCACCGACGTCGTCGTGGGGGCCGCACCGGGCGCCGACCTGTCGAAGGCGTTCGACGACACGGCCCGGATGACGCGCTGGCATCGCAACAGCGACTACGGCACGGCGCTCGCCGATTTCGTCGACCACCACCTCGACGCCGTCACCGCGCGGACGACCGTGTTCATCCTCGGCGACGCGCGCACGAACAACACCGACCCGCGCCTCGACTCCCTGCGCGACATCGTCGCCCGGGCGCGGCGCGTCGACTGGCTCAACCCCGAGACCCCCTCCCAGTGGGGCGCCGGCGACTCGGTCGCTCCCCTGTATGCCGAGGTCGTCGACATGCACGAATGCGCCAATGCCGCTCAACTGCGCCAGTTCGTCTCCCGAGCCTCGCTCGTGTAGGTGCGCAGGCGAGACGAATCGACCCGAACGTGCGGTTTGTCCGGCCCCGTCCAGCACGGTCAGACCACGGTCGCGCCGGTCCGGACCTGCCGCCGCCTACCGAGCAGTAGGCGTTGCGATCACCCCACTTCCTGCAGGGTAGCCAGTACGAGCAACACTCCTCGCAGAGTATGCAGCACGGGGAGCAATTGCAGAGCAGTTCACAGGTGCATCAGTGGCCACAACAACACGATCGAGTCCCACCGACAACATCGCCTCAACGCGCAGAGCGCGAATCAGCGATGAGTCCCGCCGAAGGGCACCGAGTGCTCTGCCGATGGTCACTCAGTTCGTCGCCGAGGGGCGGAAGAACACCGACCACGTGGCGAACCAGCCTCAGCACTCGACCAGAGGCACCGAGCAGCCGGAAGAAGCGCGTTGAGCGACGCGGCGAAGGCGTCCGCCGACGCGGCGAGAGGCGAGCGGCGCGGAGGTGCGCGGCGATGAGCGTTCAGCCGCTCGGCGCAGCGCATTCAGCGACTCGCAACGCAATCGAGGGAGCGGGACTTGCCGTTGGGCGCCCCGCCCAACGGCGAGTCTCGCTCCCTCGATGCCCACCTAGCCACACCTGCCCCACCCGCCACAGCAGCAACACCAGCCGGACAGCAGGGTCCGTCACACGCGCCCCAGAGAAAGCGAGAGCGACTCCACAGCGTGAGGTGGGTCAACCGCCCGACGGGCGCGGACGGCATACCGATAGAGTCCGGGGCATGGCCATCAGCAAAGTCCTCATCGCCAACCGTGGCGAGATCGCCGTCCGCATCGCGCGCGCCTGCAAAGACCACGGCATCGGGTCCGTGGCGGTCTATGCCGAGCCCGACCGTGATGCCTTGCATGTCAAAGTGGCCGACGAGGCCTATGCGCTCGGCGGCTCCACGCCCGGCGACTCCTACCTCTTGCAGGACAAACTGATCGACATCGCCAAGGAGTGCGGTGCCGACGCGATCCACCCCGGCTACGGGTTCCTTGCCGAGAACGGGCCGTTCGCGCAGAAGGTCATCGACGCAGGCCTGGTGTGGATCGGGCCGGGACCGCAGGCCATCGACTCCCTTGGTGACAAGGTCAAGGCGCGCCACATCGCCCTCAAGGCCAACGCGCCCCTCGTGCCGGGCACTAAGGACCCGGTGAGCGGCCCCGACGAGGTCGTGGCGTTCGCGCAGGAGCACGGGCTGCCCGTGGCGATCAAGGCGGCCTACGGCGGTGGCGGGCGCGGCCTCAAGGTGGCGCGCACCATGGAGGAGATCCCCGAGTTGTACGACTCGGCCGTCCGCGAGGCCGTGACGGCCTTCGGGCGCGGCGAGTGCTTCGTCGAGCGCTTCCTCGACCGCCCGCGGCACGTCGAAACCCAGTGTCTCGCCGACCAACACGGCAACGTCGTGGTCGTCTCCACTCGTGACTGCTCGCTGCAGCGGCGCAACCAGAAGCTCGTCGAAGAAGCCCCGGCGCCCTTCCTCACCGAGGAACAGCACACCGAGTTGCTGCGCGCCTCCAAGGCGATCCTCCACGAGGCCGGCTACGTCGGCGCGGGCACCTGCGAGTTCCTCGTCGGCCCGGCGGGCGACATCTCGTTCCTCGAGGTCAACACCCGACTCCAGGTCGAACACCCCGTCACCGAGGAAGTCACCGGCATCGACCTCGTCCGCGAGCAGTTCAACATCGCCGACGGCCTGGCCCTGACGTTCACCGACCCCGAGCCGCACGCGCACTCGATCGAGTTCCGGATCAACGGCGAAGACGCCGGCCGCGGCTTCCTCCCCGCCCCCGGCACCGTGTCCCGGATGGTCGTCCCCCACGGCCCGGGCGTGCGCTGGGACGCCGGCATCGTCGAGGGCGACACCATCGCCGGTGCCTTCGACTCGATGATTGCCAAGCTCATCGTCACCGGCCGCACCCGCCAGCAGGCCATCGAACGCTCCCGCCGCGCCCTTGCCGAATTGCAGATCGAGGGCATGGCGACGGTCACCCCGTTCCACCTCAAGGTCGTCTCCGACACCGACTTCGCCCCGGTCGGCGCCGACGAGCCGTTCAAGATCCACACCCGGTGGATCGAAACCGAGTTCGTCAACGACATTGCCCCGTATGCCGCGGGCTCGGCCGACGCTCCCGAGGCCGAGGAGCGCCAGCGGATCGTCGTCGAGGTCGGCGGCCGACGCCTCGAAGTCTCCCTGCCCGGCGGCCTCTCGCTCGGCGGTGGTGGCGGCGTCGGTGGTGGCGCCAAGAAGAAGGCGCCGCGTCGCAGCGGTGGCGCCAAGTCCGGGGCCGCGGCCTCGGGTGACTCGCTGACCGCGCCCATGCAGGGCACGATCGTCAAGATCGCCGTCGAGGAGGGCCAGGAAGTCGCCGCCGGCGACCTCGTCGTCGTCCTCGAAGCGATGAAGATGGAGCAGCCGATCACCGCGCACAAGGGCGGCATCATCGAGGGCCTGGCCGCCGAGGTCGGCGCCACGGTGTCCAACGGTGCGGTGCTCTGCGAGATCAAGGACGCCTGACCCAGTCCGGTGGCGGTGGCCGCGGCCGTGCCGTGGCCGCCCGCCCCGATCGAAAGAGCGAGACCCGCCGAAGAATCGAAAGATTCTCGGCGAGTCTCGCTCTTTCGATCGTCAGGCGACGGCCCCTGCCATGACCAAGCCTCGGAACGAGTGTTCACGAACGGGTCACGATCCTGACACCCTCTAGGCCAACGGCGTTGCGCGATGTACGTTTCGGTTGCGGGTCGAGGAACTTCGCCTCACCGCTTCTCACCCTGCCCCCGTCGGAGGTCTGTCGAAAATGAATCGCTCGTTCACCCGCCGCGCCGGGATGCTCGCCCTTGTGGGCGTGACCGCCGCAGCCATCACCGCCTGCTCGCCGTCGAGCAGCTCGTCCTCGAGCAGCAGCGGCGCCAAGGGGGACGCCAAGACCGCGACCTCGGCCGCCGACATGGGCGGCATGGACGCGCTCGTCGCCGCGGCCAAGAAAGAGGCCGCACTCAACGTCATCGCCCTCCCTCCGGACTGGGCCAACTACGACGAGATCCTCAAGGGCTTCGCCAAGAAGTACCCCGAGATCAAGATCACCAGCGACCAGCCCGACGCGAGCAGCGCCGACGAGATCTCGACGGCCAAGCGTCTCAAGGGCCAGCCCACCGCTCCCGACGTCTTCGACCTCGGCACCGCTGTCGCGCTGGCGAACACCGACCTGTACGCCCCCTACAAGGTCGCGTCCTGGGACAAGATCCCGGACGCCAACAAGGAGAAGACCGGCCTGTGGGTCAACGACTACGCCGGCCTGATGACCGTCGGTTACGACTCCTCGAAGGTCCCCGCCCCCACCTCGCTCGCCGACCTGATGAAGCCCGAATACAAGGGCAAGGTCGCCCTCAACGGTGACCCGACCAAGGCCGGCGCCGCCTTCGCGGGCGTGCAGATGGTCTCCATCGCCCAGGGCGGCACCGCCGCCGACCCGGCCAAGGGCATCGCCTGGTTCAAGGCGCTCAAGGACGCCGGCAATTTCCTCTCCGTCGACCCGACCCCGGCGACCATCCAGTCCGGGCAGACCCCGGTGGTCTTCGACTGGTCCTACAACCAGACGGGCGTGACGGCCAAGGTGCCGACGTGGAAGCTCTGGGCCCCGGACAACGCGGCCATGAAGGTCTTCTACAACCAGGCCATCAACAAGGACGCCCCGCACCCGGCGGCCGCGCGCCTCTTCCAGGAGTACCTCTTCAGCGCCGACGGCCAGAACGCTTGGCTGCGCGGTGGCGCCACCCCGGTCCTCATGGCCGCCATGGAGAAGGACGGCACCATCGACAAGACGGCCGCTGCCGCCCTGCCGAAGGTGTCCAACCCGGTGATGCCGAGCCAGGCCGACACCGATGCCGCCAAGAAGGCGCTGGCCGCCGCTTGGCCGGCAGCCATGGCCGGCTGACCTGACCCGACCTTGGCCACGCCAGTTCGGCCGCGCAGGGCGCTCGGGGGCCTTCGGCCCTCGGGCGCCCTCGTCGGCGTCGTCCCGTTCTTCGTCTACGTCACGGTCTTCTTGCTCATCCCGACCGCGGTCGTGGTGATCGGCGCCTTCTGGGGCGCCGACGGGCCGAGCCTGGGCAACATCCGGGCGCTGTACGAGCCGCAGGGGGGCTACCCCAACCCGTTCCCCGAGGCCTTGCGCAAGTCGGTGCTGCTCTCGCTCTACACCGCGCTCGCCGGGGCGCTGATCGGGGGCGTGTTGGCGTATGCCGTGAGCACCGCCAAACCGGACGGCCTCCTCAAGCGGTTTGTCACCTCCCTTTCGGGGGTGCTGGCCCAGTTCGGTGGGGTGGCCCTGGCGTTCGCGTTCTTGGCGAGTTTCGCCTCCAACGGCCTGCTCACGCTCTGGCTGAAGAAGGTGGGCTACGACCTCGACCCCAACTGGATCTACGGGTGGAACTCGGGTCTGCTCGTCGTCTATCTCTACTTCCAGATCCCGCTCATGGTCATCGTGTTCCTCCCGGCCGTCGAGGGCTTGAAGCCCCAGTGGCGCGAGGCGACCGAAACCCTCGGGGGCACGACCTGGACCTATTGGCGGCGGGTCGGGCTGCCGATCCTCATGCCCTCCTTCATCGGGGCCTTCCTGCTCCTCTTCACCAACGCGTTCTCCGCCTACGCCACCGCCGCCGTCCTGGTCTCCCAGGGCAACCCGCTCGTCCCGCTCATGATCGGGAGCAGCATGTCCTCCGAGGTCATCCTCGGCCAGGAGAACATCGGCAAGGCGATGGCGTTGGCGATGGTCGTCGTCGTCGCGATCGTCATGGCGCTCTATGCGTGGATCGACAAGCGCGCCAGCCGGTGGTTGGTCCGATGAGCGGGCGTCGGGCGCAGTTCCGTCGGCGGCAGAACTGGATGCGGTGGGCCGTCGTCACCGCCTGCATGGCCTTCTTCGCCCTGCCCATGGTCGCCATGTTCGAATACACGATCCAGGACGTGAGCGGCGCCCACTACACGACCGCCACCTGGGCGGCCCTGGCCGACGTCACCCACATCTCGACGACCTACCCCGCACTCGCCGAGGGCTTCGTCGCCTCGGTGCTCCTCGCGGTGCTCACCGTCGTCCTCATGCTCCTCATCCTTGTCCCGACGATGACGTGGGTGCGGCTGCGGCTGCCCGGTTTGACCCGCACGGTCGAGTTCATCTGTCTCATCCCGCTGACCGTGCCGGCCATCGTCCTCGTCGTCGGGCTCACCCCGGTCTACGCGTGGGTGTGGTACCTCCTCGGCGCCCAGACCGTGTGGCTCGCCTTCGCCTACGTCGTCCTCGTCCTGCCCTACGCCTACCGGGCCCTGGACACCGGGCTGCGCGCCATCGACGTCAAAACCCTCTCCGAGGCGGCCAGATCGCTCGGGGCCAGTTGGTTCCAGGTCATGTGGCGGGTGGTCCTGCCCAACCTGCGCACCGCCGTCTTGTCCGCGTCCTTCCTCGGCGTGGCCCTCGTCCTTGGTGAGTTCACGATCGCCAGCCTCTTCAGCCGCAAGAACCTCCAGGTCGCCATGGTCGAACTCGGCAAGGCCGATCCCAAGATCTCCATCGCCGTCGCCTTCCTCGCCCTCGTCTTCGCCTTCGTCGTCCTCTTCGGGTTGTCCTTCGTCGGCACCCGCCGAAAGGGAGCCTCCTCGTGACCGCCACCACTCCCAGCCCTCGCAGCGCCGCCGCCACGAGCGGGGTGGCCGTCCACCTCACCGACCTGCGGCGCGTCTACGGCGGGGTCGCCGCCCTCGACGGCCTCACCCTCCACATCGAGCCCGGCGAGTTCGTCGCCCTCCTCGGCCCCTCGGGGTGCGGCAAGACGACGGCGCTGCGCTGCCTGGCCGGCCTGGAAGACCCCGACAGCGGCACGATCGAGGTCGGCGGGAAGGACGTCACCGGCATACCGACCAACAAACGCGACATGGGGATGGTCTTCCAGGCCTACAGCCTCTTCCCGCACATGACGGCCCGGCAGAACGTCGAGTTCGGGTTGGAGTTGCGCGGGCAGGACAAGGCGACCCGCCGGGCGCGGGCCGGGGACATGCTCGACCTCGTCGGGCTCCAGCAGCACGCCGACAAGTTCGCCCACCAGATGTCCGGCGGGCAGCAGCAACGGGTCGCGCTCGCCCGAGCGCTCGCGATCGAGCCGCAGGTTCTCCTCCTCGACGAACCCCTCTCCGCCCTCGACGCCAAGGTCCGCACCCAACTACGCGACGAAATCCGGCGCATCCAACTCAACGTCGGCACGACCACCCTGTTCGTCACCCACGACCAGGAGGAGGCGCTCGCCGTCGCCGACCGGGTCGGGGTCATGAGCGTGGGCCGCCTCGAGCAACTGGCCGCGCCCGCCGAGTTGTACTCGGCGCCCCAGACCGCGTTCGTCGCCGATTTCGTCGGGGTCACCAACCGCTTACGGGCCACCGTTTCCGAGGGGTATGCCGCGGTGCTCGGCGGGCGGATCCCGCTCCTGCCCGGGTCGGCCGGGGACGGCCCCGCCGTCGTCCTGGTGCGCCCCGAGGGCGTGATGCTCGCACCGAAGGGCACCGACGTCGCCGACAGCGACCCCGGTCTGGCGCACGTCGTGTCGGCGAGTTTCCTTGGTGGGCATGGGCGGGTCATCGTCCGCACCACCGGCGAGGAGAACGTCGCCATCCAGGTCGGCAACACCGAGGTCACCCGGTATGCCGCGGGCGACGCGGTCGTGCTTCGTCCGCGCGGGGACGCCGCCCTCGCCGTCGCCGCCTCCTGACCAGCGGCATACCGGGTCAGCGCATATTGCCCGTGTGTCCTAGGGAGAACCGGCCCGGCTGCGGCCAGACGATGAGCCCGTGCGAGCCGGCGTCGGTCTTGATCCGCTGCTTGAGCGCACCGGTGGCGGTGTCGAAGACGTAGACCTCGGCGTGGTAGCGCCCCGAGAGCCACAACTCGGACCCGTCGACGGTGACCCCACCCATGTCCGGCGAGCCCCCGTCGGGGATGACCCATTTGCCGAGAATCGCCAGCGTCGAGGCGTCGAGGACGGTCACCGAACCCTCGTCCCGGTTGGCGACGAACAGCCGCTTGGCGTCCCGGCTCGGGTAGACCGAGTGCGCACCCTTGCCGGTCTGGATGAACTTGACGTAACCCAGGGTCGCGGCGTCGATGACCCACACCCCGTTGCGGAGCATGTCGGCGACGACGAAGCGGGTGCCGTCCGGGGTGAGTCGCACGTCCTGGGGCATGGCCGAGGAGCCGCGGCGCAGGTTGCGCTGGGGCAGGCTGGAGTGCCATGCCTCCTCGGGGCTGGTGGCGCCCTCGGTGGAGATCGCGTTGAGGTCGATGGTCTTGAGGAGTTTGGTGGCGTGCTTGTCGATGACGAGTAGGTTGCCGCTGAACTCGCAGGAGGCGACGAAGAAGTTGAGGTCTTTGTCGTAGTCGGAGTGGTTGACCCCGCCACAGGGCACGTCGAGGGAGTGGTCGACGGCGAAGGTGTGCGGGTCGACGGCGTCGATCCGGCTGAGGCGTTCGGCCATGACGAGCGCGAAGGCGCCGTCGGGGGTGAAGTAGAGGTTGTAGGGGTCCTCGACGGGGATCTTCTTCCCCGGTTTGCCGGTCGCCGGGTCGATGGGGAGCAGGTCGTTGCCCTGGGTGTCGTTGACGTAGAGGGTCTTGAGGTCCCAACTCGGGACGACGTGCTGCGGGTCCTTGCCCGAGGGGAACCGGTCGACGATCTGGTAGGTCTTGGGGTCGATGACCTGGACCGTGTTGCTCAGCGTGTTGGGGACGTAGACCAGCGACTTGTGGCCCTTGACGACGTCGGCGATGTCGCTGGGGGTGGCGTGCCCGTAGACGTTGAGGGTCGTCGGGCTCGGTGAGGGCGAGGGGCTGGCCGAGTGGGTGGGGGTGGCGGAGGCGCTGCCCGAGACGGCCGGGGTGCCGCCGCCGCAGGCGGCCGAGCCGGCGACGACGACAGCAGCACAGGCGAGGGCGAGCAGGCGGGTCGGGCGGGGGCGAGGCACGGTTCTCCCAAGGTGGTCGAGGGTGGTCGGGCTGGCGCGCCCGGGATGCCGGTGGCTGGTCAGTCCCGCAGCAGGGTCGACAACGTGACCGGCGCCAGCCCTGCCTGGGTCAACCCCTTCAGTATGCCGGGGAGCGCGGTGACGGTGCCGGCGTGCCCCAGGTGGAGTGAGACGATCGAGCCCGGTTTGACGGCGGCCAGGGCGCGGGTGCGGACGAGGTCGGCCCCCGGGTCGCGGAAGTCCTCAGGGTCGACGTCGTAGGAGATGCACGGCCCGTACCCCAACTCGACGGCGGCGGCCCGGATGATGTCGTTGCTGTGGTCGGTGCCCGAGGGCCGGAACCACAGGCCGGGCGACCCGAGGGTCGCGGTGAGGATGTCGCGGCCCTGCTGGATCTCCTGGTGGGCGGTCGCAGCGTCGAGGGTGAGCATCGACAGGTGGTGGAAGGTGTGGTTGCCGACCTCGTGCCCGGCGGCATGGACGGCCTTGACCTGGCTCGGGTCCTGGGCCACCCATTGCCCGACGGCGAACACGGTCGCGGGCGCGTTGGCGGCGGCAAGCGCGTCGAGGACGCCGCGGGTGATGTCCGCCGTGCCGGCACCGTGGAAGGTGAGGGCCACTTCCTGGCGGGTGCGGGGGCCGTGGGCGATGTCGGGCCCGGGGGTGCGCGCGATGCTCGGTATGCCGCTGGGCTGGCTTGCGCTCGCCGCCGGCGAGCCGCTTGTCGGGGATGCGGTAGGGGCCCCGGTCGACGGGGCCGCCGAGCCCGACCCCGTCGCTGAGGACGCGGGCGTGGGCGCACCGGAGGAGCAGCCGGCGAGCGCCCCGGCAGCAACGGCCCCGCCGAGCCCGAGGAGGGCGCGACGCGACGGGGTGGGTGCGGCATACATCGGCGTCAGTGTGCCACGGCGACCCGAAAGGCCCCCTACGCTGGCGGGGTGAGCGCGAATCCTGCCTACAACCTGTCCGATCCCGGCACCGACCCGTTCGCCGTCGCCGAGGCCGCCGCGGCGGTGATCCGCGAGCGCACGGAGGGGGCGCCGCATACCGTGGCCCTCGTGCTCGGCTCGGGGTGGGGGCAGACCGGCGACCTCATCGGCGAGACCATGGTGCGCATCGACAACACCGACGTGCCCGGGTTCGGCGCCGCGGCGGTGGCCGGGCATTCGGGGGTGATGCGCTCGGTGGCCATCGGCGACAGCGGCCGCCGGGCCCTGGTCTACGGCACCCGGACGCACTTCTACGAGGGACGCGGGGTCCGCGCGGTCGTCCACGGGGTGCGGACCGCGGCGGCCCTGGGGTGCACGACCATCGTCATCACGAACGGGTGCGGCGGGTTGCGCCCCGAGTGGGCCCCGGGCACGCCGGTCCTCATCCGCGACCACATCAACTTGACCGCCCACTCCCCCATCGAGGGCGCGAACTTCGTCGACCTCACCGATGTCTACTCGCCGCGGCTGCGCGCCCTGGCCCGCGAGGTCGATCCCGACCTCGACGAGGGGGTCTACGTCCAGTTCCGTGGGCCGCATTACGAGACCCCGGCCGAGGTGCGGATGGCTGCCATCCTCGGCGGTGACCTCGTCGGCATGTCGACCACCCTGGAGGCGATCGCGGCCCGGCAGAGCGGGTTGGAGGTGCTCGGCATTTCGCTGGTGACCAACCCGGCGGCCGGGATTTCGGCGACCCCGCTCAACCACGAAGAGGTCCTCGATGCGGGCCGGGCGGCGGCGGAGCGCAGTTCGCGGTTGCTCGCGGCCGTGGTGAGCAGGCTCTGATGGGCATCGACCTGGCCGGGCTGCTCGCCGCGGCGCGGGCCTGGGCGGCCGACGACCCGGACCCGGTGACCCAGGCCGAGTTGACCGAGGTGGTGGGGCGGGCCCAGGCCGGCGATGACGCCGCGGCCGCCGATCTCGCCGACCGCATGTCGGGACTGCTGGAGTTCGGCACTGCGGGGCTCCGGGGAGCGTTGGGGGCCGGGCCCCACCGGATGAACCGCTCGGTGGTCATTCGCGCGGCAGCCGGGCTCACGGCATACCTGAAAACCGAGCGCGAGGCGCCGTTCGTCGTCGTCGGCTACGACGCCCGGGTCAACTCCGAGGTGTTCGCCCGCGACACCTGCGCGGTCGTCGTCGGGGCGGGCGGGCGCGCCGCGCTCCTGCCGCGGACCCTCCCCACCCCGGTCTTGGCATATGCCGTGCGCCTCCTCGGCGCCGACGCGGGGGTCATGGTGACAGCCAGTCACAACCCGCCGCAGGACAACGGGTACAAGGTGTATGTCGGCGACGGTTCGCAGATCGTGCCGCCCGTCGACGCCCTCATCGCCGCGCAGATCGCCGGGGTGCGGGCCGTGGCCGACGTGCCGCGCGCCGACGCGGGCTGGGAAATCGTCGACGAGTCGGTCATCGCGTCCTACGTGCGCGACGCCGCGGCGGTCGTCGCGCCCGACTCGCCGCGGGACCTGACCGTGGTCCACACGGCGATGCACGGGGTCGGCACCGAGACGGTGCGGGCGGCGTTCGCCGCGGCCGGGTTCGCCGAGCCGCTCTGGGTGAGCGCTCAGGCCGAGCCGGACCCGGCATTCCCGACCGTGTCCTTCCCCAATCCCGAGGAGCCGGGCGCGATGGACCTCGCGCTGGAACTCGCCGAGCAGACCGGCCCGGACCTGGTCATCGCCAACGACCCGGACGCCGACCGGTGCGCCGCCGCGGTCGCCGGCCCGGGCGGGTGGCGGATGCTGCGCGGCGACGAGGTGGGCGCCCTGCTCGGCTCGCACGTGCTGGAGCGAGGGGTCGCCACCGGTGGGGTGCTCGCCAACTCGATCGTGTCCTCGAGGCTGCTCTCGGCGATGGCGGGCGCGGCCGGAGTGGCCCACGAGGAGACGCTCACCGGGTTCAAGTGGATCGGGCGGGTGCCCGGGCTCGCCTACGGCTACGAGGAAGCGCTCGGCTATTGCGTCGACCCGCACCACGTCAAGGACAAGGACGGGGTGAGCGCGGCGCTGTTGCTGGCCGAGTTGGCCGCGACCCTCAAGGCGTCCGGGCGCGGGTTGCTCGACCGGCTCGACGAGTTGGCGCACGCTCACGGGGTCTATGCGACGGACGCCTTCTCGGTGCGGGTCGCCGACCTCGCGCTCATCGACGTCGTCATGGCCCGGCTGCGCACCGCTCCCCCGGAGTCGGTGGCCGGGGTGCCGGTGGCTCGCCTCGACGACCTGTCGCTGGGTGCCGGGGGGTTGCCGCCCACCGAGGGGCTGCGCTGGTACCTCGCCGACGACACCCGCATCATCGTGCGCCCCTCCGGCACCGAGCCCAAACTCAAGGTCTACCTCGAGGTCATCGAACCCGTGACGGGCGGCGACCTGCGCGGGGCCCGGGAGCGGGCGGCAGGCCGGCTGGCCGCGGTGCGGACGGCATACGAGGACCTCACCCGGCTGTGAGGACCGCGGCCCGGTGCTGCCGGCGGTGGGTGCGCCAGCCGAGGACGCCGGCAACCAGGGTGAGGACGAGCAGGACATAGCCGAGCGGGACGAGGTAGAAGGGCTCGACCAGGGTGCCGTCGGCCGCCAGGTGGGTGGCGTTTGCGTAGACCACCTGGGTGACGGCGAGGGCGAGGGCGCTGATGGCGGCGGTGAGAGTCCAACGGTTCATGCTGCTCACGCTAGGTCGGCGCCCCTGGAGCCCGTGGGGATGCGGGGTGAGGGAATCGTGAAGACCGGCGGCGCGGCATACTCGCTGGTGTGACGCTGCCTGCCCGTGACTGGCGACCATTCGCGGCGACCGCCCTCGTGGCTGTCGTCGGGATGGGCGCGCTCTTGGCCGCCGTCCGGTGGGGGTGGCTCGGCCCGGACGTCGGGCGCGGCGACGGGTTCTGCGAGGCCGCCGGTGACGGCTGGGTCAAGCAGCCGGCCAACAGTTGGTCCAACCTCGCGTTCGTCGTCGCCGGGCTCGCCATCGGGTGGCGGGCCGGCCGGCCCGACGGCAGGTTCGCGGCGACACCCCGGCTCACCACGGCATACGCGATCGCCGTCACCATCCTCGGCCCGGCGAGTATGGCGATGCACGCGACCCAGAGCGATCTCGGCGGACGCCTCGACTTGTTTTCGATGTATCTCCTGGCCGGGTTCGCCTTCTCCTACGCCCTCATGCGGGTGCGGCGCGCCGGGATGGGCACCTTCGCTTTCGCGTATGCCGCGTGCCTGATCGCCGGCGAGGTCGTCGAGAACCTCGACTGGTCGGTGCCCGTGGTCCACAACGGTGCCGATCTCGCGTTCGCAGTCATGCTCATCGGCGCCGTGACCCTTGAGGGAGTCCTCATCGCGCGCCGAGACTCGTTGCGGGACACCCGCTTTGGGTATGCCGCGGTCGCCACTTTGCTGCTCGCGTTCGGCATCTGGAACCTCGCCCAGACGGGCCGGATCTGGTGCCAGCCGGCCTCCCTGCTCCAGGGGCACGCGGCCTGGCACACCCTCGACGCGGTCGCGGCATACTTGCTCTATCGGTATTGGGCGAGCGAGACGGCCCCCACCAGCGGCGATTCGAGGTAATAACGCGCGGATTCCGCGGCGTTTTTACCTCGAATCGGAAGGAGACGCCAATGAATCCCTACACCCTCATCGCCGGCCTGCTCACCCTGGCCACGGCAGTGTCCGGCGTCCTCGTCGGCGCCAAGGTGGTGCCCTGGCCGGTCGTGGCCGTCGCGGGCGTGCTCGCCGGCGGGTGGTGGGTGCTCGGTCGCCAACTGCTCCCCGAGGCGTATGCCGCCCACGAACAGGGACGCCGCACCGACCGCGACCAGCGCGACGCCGACCGGGCCAACCGGCGTGAGGCTCGCTCGGCCCGGCAAACAAACCCGAACGCCGTCGGCACCGACGCCGAGCGACCCCGCCACGCCCTCGCCTGGATGTTCACGCTCATCACCGTCCTCACCGCGATCATCGTCGGCTCGACCGGGATGCCCGAATGGCTGGTCGCCGTGCCCGCGGTCTGCACCGGCTTTGCCTGGGCCTTTGGTGACCGCCTCCGCCGGTGAGCCTGCCCTGCGGCGGAACCGGGCGGGGCCCCGGGCCGCCGCTAGACTCGCCGGGTGAGCCGCACCGACCTCGCCGCGCAGACCTCGGCCAGCGCCCGTGACCTGTTGGGAGTGAGCCGCCTGACCAACGCGGCCCTCACCCGCTGGCTGCACGCCCTCCCCGGCGTCGATCAGGTCGGTTGTGAGGCCCGGGCGGGCGCGCTGAGCACCCGCAGCGTCAAGGCCGATAGCAAACGGGCCGCCATCGACCTGGCCATCTCGATGATCGACCTCACCACCTTGGAGGGGGCCGACACCCACAACCGGGTCCGCGGCCTGGCCGCCAAGGCCCTGCGCCCCGACCCGACCGACCCGTCCACCCCGCGCACCGCCGCCGTGTGTGTCTACGGGGACATGGTCGCCACTGCCAAAGAGGCGCTGCAGGGCAGCGACGTCAAGGTGGCCGCCGTCGCCACCGCCTTCCCCAGTGGCCGAGCGAGCCTCGCCGTCAAGCTCGTCGACACCCAGGACGCCGTGGCGGCCGGGGCCGACGAAATCGACATGGTCATCGACCGCGGCGCCTTCCTCTCGGGCCGCTACCTCGACGTGTTCCACCAGGTCGCCCGGGTCAAGGAGGCCGCCGGCCCCGCGCGACTCAAGGTCATCATGGAGACCGGCGAACTCGCGACCTACGACAACGTCCGCCGCGCCTCCTGGCTGTGCCTGCTCGCGGGTGCCGATTTCATCAAGACGAGCACCGGCAAGATCTCCCCGGCCGCGACCCTCCCGGTCACCCTGGTCATGCTCGAGGCGGTGCGTGACTGGCGCGACCTCACCGGCACCATGGCGGGGGTCAAACCCGCCGGTGGGATTCGCACGAGCAAGGACGCGATCCGCTATCTCGTCGCCGTCCAGGAAACCGCCGGCGCCGACTGGCTCGACAACCACTGGTTCCGGTTCGGGGCCAGTTCACTCCTCGGTGACCTGCTCCTCCAACGCCAGCGGCTGCGCGACGGGGTCTACTCCAGCGTCACCTACATCGCCGACGACTCCCCCTCGACCGCCTACTGACGCCCCCAGGACGACCCATGACTGTCATCGAGTACGCCCCCGCCCCGGAGTCGCGTGCGCTCGTCCGGCTCGAGGCGTCCTACGGCCTCTTCGTCGGCGGCGAGTTCGTCGCCGCCTCCGGCCCCTCGTTCGCGACGATCAACCCGGCCACCGAAGAGGTCCTCGCGCAGGTGAGCGAGGCGAGCGCCGCCGGCGTCGACGCCGCTGTCAAGGCCGCGCGGACGGCATACACCCGGGTGTGGTCCAAGCTCAGCGGCACCGACCGCGGCAAGTACCTTTTCCGGATCGCCCGCCTGCTCCAGGAACGGGCCCGGGAGTTCGCCGTCCTCGAAACCCTCGACAACGGCAAACCCATCACCCAGTCCCGCGACGTCGACATCCCGCTCGCCGCGGCGCACTTCTTCTACCACGCCGGGTGGGCCGACAAATTGGCGTATGCCGTGCCGCCCGGCCCCGGTGGCTCGACCCCGGCGCCGCTCGGCGTGGTCGGCGGCATCATCCCGTGGAACTTCCCGCTGCTCATGCTCGCCTGGAAGGTGGCACCGGCCCTCGCCGCGGGCAACACCATCGTCCTCAAACCGGCCGAGACCACCCCGCTGACCGCGCTGCTCTTCGCGCAGGTCTGCCAGGAGGCCGAACTGCCGCCCGGGGTCGTCAACATCGTCACCGGGGCCGGGGCGACCGGCGCCGCGCTCGTCGCTCACCCCGGCGTCGACAAGATCGCCTTCACCGGGTCGACCGCCGTCGGCAAACAGATCGCCCGCGCCCTCGCCGGCACCCGGACCAGCGCCACCCTCGAACTCGGCGGCAAGGGCGCCAACATCGTCTTTGACGACGCCCCGCTCGACGAGGCCATCGAGGGGATCGTCGGCGGCATCTTCTTCAACCAGGGGCATGTGTGCTGCGCCGGCAGCCGCCTGCTCGTCCAGGAGAGCATCGCCGACGAGGTCGAGCGGCGGCTCAAGCGGCGCCTCGCCACCTTGCGCGTCGGTGACCCGCTCGACAAGAACACCGATGTCGGCGCCATCAACTCCCGCACCCAACTCGACACCATCGCCGGCCTCGCCCACGTTGGAGAGGCCGAGGGGGCGCACCGGTGGGACACCGGCTGCGCGCTGCCCGAGCAGGGTTTCTGGTTCCGGCCGACGGTGTTCACCGGCGTCACCCAGACCCACCGGATCGCCCAGGAGGAGATCTTCGGGCCGGTCCTCTCGGTGCTCACCTTCCGCACCCCGGCCGAAGCGGTCGCCAAGGCCAACAACACCCCCTATGGCCTGGCCGCCGGGATCTGGACCGAGAAGGGCAGCCGGTTGCTGTGGCTGGCCGACCAGCTCAAGGCGGGCGTCGTCTGGGGGAACACCTACAACCAGTTCGACCCGACGAGCCCGTTCGGCGGGGTCAAGGAGTCCGGGTACGGCCGCGAGGGCGGGCGCCACGGGCTCGCGGCATACCTGCAGGGAGAGGGGCACTAGAGGTGAGCCGAATCGACGTTCGCAAGACCTACAAGTTGTACGTCGGCGGGAAGTTCCCCCGTTCGGAGTCCGGGCGCACCTACCCCGTGTATGCCGCGCCCGCCCGCTCCGGGGCCACGCCGCGACTGCTCGCCAATGCCGCCGCGGCCTCCCGCAAGGATGCCCGCGAGGCCGTCGTCGCGGCCCGCGCGGCGCAGCCGGGCTGGGCCGGCGCCACCGCCTACAACCGCGGCCAGGTCCTCTACCGGGTCGCCGAGGTGATGGAGGGGCGCCGGGAGCAGTTCGTCGCCGACGTCCGCGCCGCCGAAGGGGTAAGCGCGGCCCGCGCCGAGGCCCTGGTCAGCGCCGCCATCGACCGATGGGTCTGGTATGCCGGGTGGTCCGACAAGTTCACTCAGGTCGCCGGGGGCGTCAACCCGGTTGCCGGGCCGTTCTTCGACGTCTCGGTGCCCGAACCGGTAGGAGTGGTCGCCATCCTCGCCCCGCAGGCGTCGTCGCTGCTCGGGCTCGTCAGCGTCCTCGCCCCGACCATCGTCACCGGCAACACCGCGGTCGTGCTCACCTCCGCGACCCGGCCGCTGCCCGCCGTCACCCTCGCCGAGTGCCTGGCGACCTCCGACGTCCCCGGTGGCGTCGTCAACATCCTCACCGGCGACCCCGCCGAGATGGCCCCCTGGCTTGCCTCGCACCGCGATGTCGGCGGACTCGACCTCACCGGCGCCGCCGACGCTGCCGGCGTCGACTGGGGCGCGCTGGAGGCCAGCGCCGCAGACACCCTGACCCGGGTGCTCCGCCCCGGTGGCACCGGTGCCGAAGCGGTCGAACCGGACTGGCTGCCGGAGCCGGGTCTGGGACGGATGATGCGGTTCGTCGACGTCAAGACCGTCTGGCACCCCAAGGGTCGCTGACGATCCCGTATGCCGCCCGCCTCCGCCCGTGCCCGCCGTGACGGTGGCGTTGGTGGTGACGGCACCGACGGGCGTCCTGGCCGGGCCCGCGTCGTGCTGCTCGCCGGCCCGTCCGGATCGGGGAAGTCCCGCCTGGCGGCCCGGTTGCAGCAGCGACGCGGTTGGCCGATCGTCCGCCTCGACGATTTCTACCGTGACGAGGACGACCCGGCCCTGCCGCTGCTCACCGACCTGGGCATCCCCGACTGGGACGACCCGGCCAGTTGGGATGGGCCGGGGGCGGTGGCGGCTCTCGCAGCACTCGTCGACTCCGGGGCGGCCACGATGCCGGTGTACGACATCGGCACCTCCCGCGCAGTGGGCCAGCGGCACCTCGAGGCTCGCCGGGACGCGCTCATCGTCGCCGAGGGCATCTTCGCCGCCGAACTCATCGAGCCGCTGCGCAACGCCGGACTGCTCCACAGCGGCTGGTGCGTCGTCCACCGCCACCGGTTCCTCACCTTCGGCTGGCGGCTGGCCCGGGACCTGCGCGAACACCGCAAACCCCCGCTCATCCTGGTCCGCCGGGGCTGGGCGTTGCTGCGCGCCGAACCGGCCGTGATCGCTCGCCAGCAGGCCCTCGGAGCCCGCTGCGCGACGGCCCCCACCATCGAGAAGGCCGTCGAGCGCGCCGCGCCCGGCGGCACCCGAGCAGGTGTCGGAGGGTTCGGTTAGGGTGAGCCCAAGGCGCCATTTCGGCAGGTGGTTCCGACGTTGTCTCGCCGAGGTTCCGGCGCGACGCCAGCGGCCAGAGGGGATGTTAGGCACCGATGAGTGACCAACAGTGGATCGCACCGGGCAGCCCCGCGCCGGACCGGGGCGTGGCGGGGCCGCCGCCGACACCGTCGTTCCCGCCAGCAGGGCCGGGACCGGGGCCCGCGGCATACCCGATGGGTTCCTCTCCCCCGGCGCCGCCGGGGCCCGTCACGATGCCGGTGTCACCGCAGCGCTACGGCATGGAGTTCCGGCCCGGGGTCATCCCGTTGCGCCCTCTCACGCTCGGCGACCTCTACGGTGCGGCGTTCAAGACGATCCGCGGCAACGTCGCCGCGACCGTCGGGATGGCCACCCTCGTGTCGCTGCTCTTCATGCTCCCGTTCACCGCGCTCGGGACTTTCCTGGCCCGCTCCTTCAACCCCAGCCTCGTTGCGGACTCCGCCGACCCGACGGTGGCGTTCGAGGGCTTCGACACCGGCATCCTCGGCGTCTACCTGCCCATCATCGGGTCGGTCTTCGCGACGATCCTCATGGCCGGTGTCATGGCCTGGGTGCTCGGGCAGGCGGTCCTCGGTCGCAAGGTGAGCCTGGCGCAGACGTGGGCCGGCACCCGCGGCCGCCTGCTCGCCCTCTTCGGGACGGTCGGGCTCACCGCTCTCGCCGGGATCGGCGTCGCCGTCGTTGTCGTCGGGATGCCGATCGGCCTGATGCTCGTCGGCAACGCCACATCGAACGACGTCGTCACGGCAGTGGGAGTCATCCTGCTCATCCTCGGACTGATCCTCGCCTTCGTCGTCATGATGCTCCTCGGGGTGCGCTGGGGCTTTGGCACCTCGATCGTCGTCCTGGAGTCCGCCGGTCCGGTCACCGCGCTGCGCCGCTCCTGGCGCCTCGTCGGTTCGCCGCTCAAGGTGCCGTTTTGGCGGATCTTCGGCATCCGGCTGCTCGCCGGGCTCATCGCGTCGACTGCGGCCCAAATCATCACCCTCCCCCTCGTGTTCGTCATGATGATCGGCATGGGCGTCCTGATCGGCGACGACCCCAACAACCTGAGCAACTTCGGCACGGTGATGGCGCTCGTGACCGCAATCTCCGGCTTGGCCTCGATCATCACCAGCGCGTTGACCACGCCCTTCACCAGCGGTGTCGATGCCCTCCTCTACGTCGACACCCGGATCCGCTCCGAGGGCCTGGACATCCAACTCCTCCAGGCCGCGCAGGGGGTCGCCCCGGCGCCCTGGCCCACCCCATGACCAGATGCTGGGGGACGAGCCGGTGCTGAGGACGCTGCCGTGGGACGGTGCCCCGCTCGATCCGACGTCGCCGCAGGCGCAGGAGTGGCTGGCCCAGGAGTTGGCCAAGAGCAAGTATCACGCGCAACCGTCCCTCATCGAGCGCTTTCTTGCCTGGCTGATGGACCTGCTCGGCCAGGTCGGCGGTGGCCCCGGATTGCCCCGGTGGGTGTTGCTCGTCGTCCTCCTCGCCGTGCTCGCGCTCGTTGTCCTCGTGGCCCGGGTGATCATGCGCCGGGATCGGGGCGGGCGGTCGGGCCGTTCAGGCAGCGGCGCCACCTTCGACGAAGTGGGGGTCAGCGCCGAGGAATACCGTCGGCGGGCCGCAGCCGCCCTGGCCCGCGGCGAGGCATCGGTCGCCCTCGTCGAGGCCTACCGCGCCGTGGTCGCCGGGGCCGTGGAGCGGGTGATTCTCGACGACGCTCCGGGTCGGACGGCCCGCGAAGCGGCCGCCGAACTGGGCCCGGCATTCCCCGAACAGGCGCGCGCGCTGGTCGATGCCGCCGCGGCGTTCGATGCGGTCCGCTACGGGCACGGCCGCGCCAGTCTCGACGCCGCCCACCAGATGCTGGCCTTGGACACGACCCTGACCCGGCAGCGACCCGTCACCGCCGCCCTGGCAGGGATCAGCGGATGACTACCGTCGCTGCGGCGCGCCGCGTGCGTGGTCCGGTCCTCTTCGGCCTCGTCGTCCTCGTCGGGGTGGTCCTACTGACCCTGGTGAGCATCCAGAAGACTCCCGACCGGGCGCTCGACCCCAACGGCACCGGCCCATCCGGCGCGGGCGCCCTGCTCGAGGTGATGCGCCAGCACGGCATCCGCGTCGAGGTCGTCACGACAATGGCCGACCTCGACTCCGCGTTGCGCAGCCCCGGCCCGACGACCGTGGCCGTCGGCAACGGCGACTACGTCGACGCCGGGGTGCTCAGCCACGTAATCGACCGCGCCCGGGGCACCGCGGCCGCCGTCGTGGTCCTCGACCCCAACCGGGCCCTGGCGAGGGCGCTCCCGGGCCAGTTGACGGTGGACCTCACCCCGTCCCCGGCCAGCCCGCTCACGCCGGCGTGTCAGAGCGGGTTCGCCCGCCCCGCCGACGAGCTGGCGATGTTCCAGACCCGGATCAGCACCGCGACGACCACCCCCGACCTCACCCTGTGCTACCCGCTGCCCGCCCCCGACGACGGCAGCCCCGCCGACCGCGGAGCCGGGCTGGTCATCGTCGCCGCCGCCGCCGACCGGCCCGAGGTCCGCGTGGTCGGTTTCCCGCAGGCGTTGACCAACCGGTTCATCACCACCGACGCCCATGCCGGCCTCGCCGTCCGCCTGCTCGGCGATCACCCGCACCTGATCTGGTACGACCCCGACATCACCGAGCTCGGCACCTACGGCGACCCCGGCTCGACCACCGACGACTCCCCCTGGCCGCAATCGACCGAGGTCGTCGCCCTCCTTCTCGGCGTGGCCTGGATCCTGTATGCCGTCGCCCGCGGCCGCCGCTTGGGCCGTCTCGTCCCCGAACCCCTGCCGGTCGTCGTGCGCGCCATCGAAACCACCCGCAGCCGGGGCGAGCTCTACCGGCGCGCCGGCGACCGGGGCCGGGCGGCGAGCGCGCTGCGTGAGAGCACGACCGCCCGGCTGCGGCGACGGCTCGGGCTCACGAGCGCGGACGGCATACCGGCGCTCGTCGAGGCGACGGCACGCGCGACCGGAACCCCCGCGCCCGAGGTGGCCGACCTGCTCACCGGGCCCACCCCCACGAGCGACTCCTCCCTAACGACGCTGGCTCAAGCCCTGACGACCCTCGAAGAGAAGGTGTGACGATGACCGAAACCAGTCCCTCCCTGACCACCGGGGAGAGCGCCCGCCAGGCCCTGCTCCGGGTGCGCGCCGAGGTCGCCAAGGCCGTCGTCGGACAGGATGCCGCGGTTGCCGGCTTGCTCGTCGCCCTGCTCTGCCGGGGACACATCCTCCTCGAGGGGGTGCCGGGGGTGGCCAAGACGTTGCTGGTGCGCTCGCTCGCGGCCGCGTTCGAGTTGGACACCAAACGGGTGCAGTTCACCCCGGACCTGATGCCCGGTGACCTCACCGGTTCGCTCGTGTTCGACGCCCGCACCAGCGATTTCACGTTCCGGCAGGGCCCGGTGTTCACCAACTTGTTGCTCGCCGACGAGATCAACCGGACCCCACCGAAGACCCAGTCGGCGTTGCTGGAGGCCATGGAGGAACGGCAGGTGAGCATCGAGGGCTCGCCCCGGCCGCTGCCCGCGCCCTTCATGGTGGCCGCGACCCAGAACCCCGTCGAATACGAAGGCACCTACCCGTTGCCCGAGGCGCAACTCGACCGGTTCCTCCTCAAGGTGGTGCTGCCCGTGCCGCCGCGCGACGAGGAGGTCCAGGTGCTGCGTCGCCATGCCAGCGGTTTCGACCCACGCAACCTGGCCACCGCCGGCATCGCGCCGGTGGCCACCGCCGACGATCTCAGCGCCGGCTCGGCCGCCGTTGCCACCGTCGAGGTGTCCGACGAAATCGCGGGCTACATCGTCGACATCGCCAACGCCACCCGGGTCTCCCCCAGTTTGGCGCTCGGGGTGTCCCCGCGCGGGGCCACCGCGTTGATGTCGACGGCCCGCGCCTGGGCCTGGCTCCAGGGGCGCACGTTCGTCACCCCCGACGACGTCAAGGCTCTCGCCCACGGCACCCTGGCCCACCGGCTCATGCTCCGGCCCGAGGCCGAGTTGGAGGGCATCAGCGTGGCCGCGGTGCTCACCGCCGCACTGGCCGCAGTGCCGGTGCCCCGCTGACCCGGCGCCCTCATGGCAATCACCCCCCGAGCGGCCTGGCTCACGCTCCTCGGACTGGTCCCGGTCATCGCCTGGCCCTCGATGACCACCGTGCGGTGGTGGCTGCTCGCCGTGGCCGTCCTGCTCGTGATCGACATCTGGCTGGCCGCGTCCCCACGCCGGGTCACGGTGAGCCGATCGGCGTCGGGGCAGGTGCGGCTCGGGGAGAGCGTGACGAGCACGCTGCTGGTCACCAACACCGGGACCCGACGGGCCCGCGGGCTGCTGCGTGATGCCTGGCCCCCGTCGAGCGGGGCGACCCCGGCGCGGCATCCGGTGCTGCTGCCCGGCGGCGAACGCGCGCGCATCACCACCACCTTGACCCCCACCCGCCGCGGCGACCACCACAGCGACCGGGTCACCCTGCGGCTGGCCGGCCCCCTCGGACTCGCGGCGCGACAGCGCTCCGTCGAGGTCCCCGGGAAGCTGCGGGCGCTGCACCCGTTCCCGTCGCGCAAGTTGCTGCCGAGCCGGCTGGCCCAGTTGCGCCAGATCGACGGACGGGCCGCGGTGCGCACCCGCGGCCAGGGCACCGAGTTCGACTCGCTGCGCGACTACGTCGATGGTGACGACGTGCGCTCGATCGACTGGCGGGCGACGGCGCGGCGTCGGCACCTCGTCGTGCGGACCTGGCAACCCGAGCAGCACCGGCGCGTGGTCATCGTCATCGACACCGGGCGGACGAGCGCCGGCCGGATCGACGACGCCCCCCGTCTCGACGCGGCGATGGACGCCGCGCTGCTCCTCACCGCTCTCGCCGGTCATGCCCGTGACCGGGTCACCGTCCTCGCCGGCGACCGCACCGTGCGGGCCCGGGTGACCGGCACCGACCGGGCCCGGGTGCTCCACGAGACGATTTCGACGTTGGCGCCGGTCGATGCGGCGCTCGTGGAGTCCGACTGGAACGTCCTCGCCAGCGAGGTGCAGCGGCTGGGCAATCAGCGGGCGCTCGTCGTCCTCCTCACCCCGTTGGAACCAGCCGCCATCGAAGAGGGCCTGCTCCCGGTCCTCCCGGCGCTGACGGCCCACCACCGGGTTGTCCTCGCCTCGGTGGCCGACCCGGCAGTCGAGCGGATGCGGCATACCCGGAGCCGGGTTTCGGAGACGTATGCCGCGGCCGCCGCCGAACGCACCACCCTGTTGCGGGCCCGCACCGCCGCCGCCGTCACCCACCTCGGTGTCGACGTGCTCGACGCGCCCCCCGATGCCCTGCCGGCGCGTCTCGCCGATCACTATCTCGCCCTCAAACGGGCCGGGCTGCTGTAGTCGGACCCCGTCGGTCAGGCGACCGGCGCACTTTCCTCGAGGAAGCGGTCCTCGACGTCCCCGGTCACACCGGCCCGGGCGGCGGCCCGCCCCACGACGAACACATAGGCGAGGAACAGGCTCTCGGCGGCCACCCCGATCCCGATCCGCGCCACCGTCGGGAGACCCGAGGGGGTGACGAAGCCCTCGATGGCACCGCTGACGCACAGCACGACCACGAGCCCGAGGGCCACCGTGATCGAGGTCCGGCCCTCCGCGGCGAAGGCCTGCAGCCGAGAGCGCTGGCCCGGCACGATCCACGACCAGAACAGCCGCAACCCGACGGCCCCGGCGACGAACACGGCAGTCAACTCCAGCAGGCCGTGCGGCAGGATCAGCCCGAAAAACAGCGGGCCCCGGCCGTGGCTGATCATGAGCGCCCCCACGATGCCGACGTTCATGGTGTTCTGGAAGAGCACGTAGAGCGTGGGCAGCCCGAGCACCCCCATCGCGATCGCCAGCGCCGAAACCCAGGCGTTGTTGACCCACACGTGGGTGGCGAACTCGTGATGAGCGAACTCGTGGTAGTAGTTCTCGAACTTCGTCCCCACATAGGCATCGATCTGCTCGGGCGTCAGTTTCGAGGTCCACACCTGCGGGTGGCGCATCGCATAGGCCCCCACGGCGACCGCGAAGACGACGTTGGCCAGCGCGGTCGTGATCCACCACCAGCGCATCCGGTAGAGCGCGGCGGGGAAGGTCGCGGTGAAGAACCGGCCGACGGCACGCCAGGTCGGGGTCGTCGTTCCCGCGGTCGCGACCCGGGCGCGCGCCAGCACCGACGACAGGTAGGTGACCACCGACGGGTCCGGGCTCGCCGAGCGCACGACCGACAGGTGGGTCGAGACACGCTGATAGAGGTCCAGCAACTCGTCGGCTTCGGCGCCGCTGAGGCGTCGCTGACCGACGAGCGTTTCGAGGCGCTCCCACTGCGGCCGGTGCCAGGCGACGTAGGCGTCGAGGTCCACGGGTTCACTGTATGCCGCGAGCCGCCGTCCCGCCCGGGCTCGGCCACGGCGCCGTACGCTGGCGGGGTGAGCAGCGCGGCATACGACGGCGGGGCGGGCTACCGGGCCTATGTCGGCGACGAAGTAGTCACCGGGGAAGGCGTCAGCGTCGAACTCCCGGTCGCCGGGGTGGCCATCCGGATGGCCAGTGGCGCCATCGACATGATCGTGTCGATCGTCGTCCTCGTCGCGGCCGTGTTCGTCGCGGGCATGCTCGTGGCCGACACCAGCGACGCCGTGGTGGGCACGATGGGGCTGATCGTGATGGTCGGGGTGTTCATCGGGTTGCCGAGCCTCGTGGAAACGCTCACTCGGGGTCGCACCGTGGGCAAACTCGCGCTCGGCCTGCGCACCGTCCGCGACGACGGGGGGCCGATCACCTTCCGGCACGCGTTGACCCGCTCGCTCATCGGGTTCGTCGAGATCTGGCTGCTCGCCGGAGTCCCGGCCCTGATCACGGCCATGCTCAACGGGCGCGGCAAGCGCCTCGGCGATATGGCTGCCGGGACCTATGTCGTCAGCCAACGCGCCAAACTGCGCGTCGTGCCCCCGCCGTCGATGCCCTGGCACCTCGCGTCGTGGGCAGGGGCTGCCGATATCGCCGCGCTGCCGGCCGGGCTCGCGGTCGCCATCCGTCAGTTCCTCAGCCGGGCGAGCAGCCTCAACCCCGTCTCCCGGGACCAGATCGGACACGAACTCCTCACCGAGGCACTGCGCTACGTCTCGCCGGCCCCACCGCGCGGATCCCACCCCGAGTACGTCTTGGCCGCGATCATCGCCGACCGGCGCCGGCGAGACCTCGAACGCCTCAGCCGCGAGGACCGGCTGCGGGCGCGCCTGCTGCACTGACGCGGCACTGACCCGGGCCGGGCGCGGCCCGAGCACACTCTCCGCATTCCCGGATAGGCACCGGCGCCAAAACTCACCCGCCGCCCCCGGCGAACCGGAAGCGGCGGGTGAGCGGGCGGCATACGGGCGGCTAACCCTTGAGGCCCTCGAACATGTCGTCACGCCATTCCTCGCCCCCGCCTGCGGAGGCGGCGGCCCGGTCCTCCTCGCGCTGGCGCAACTCGACGCGGCGGATCTTGCCGCTGATCGTCTTCGGCAACTCGGCGAACTCCAGGCGGCGCACCCGCTGCCACGGGGCGAGGTGTTCGCGGGCGTGGGCGAGGATCGAGCGGGCCGTCTCGGCGGATTCCTCGTGCCCGGGGGCGAGGACGACGTACGCCTTGGGAACGGCCAGCCGCACCGCGTCGGGGGCGGGCACGACCGCGGCCTCGGCGACCGCGGGGTGTTCGATGAGGACCGACTCCAGCTCGAAGGGGCTGATCTTGTAGTCGCTCGCCTTGAACACGTCATCGGTGCGCCCGATGTAAGTGATGTAGCCGTCGGCGTCCCGGGAGGCGACGTCGCCGGTGTGGTAGTAGCCGCCGTCCATCGCTTCGGCGTTGCGTTCCTCGTCGCCCTGGTAGCCGGTCATGAGCGGCAGGTGCGGTTCGGAGAGGTCGAAGACGATCTCGCCCTCGCCTTCGCCGTCGACGCGCCGCCCGGTGGCCGGGTCGACCAGGGCAATCGGTATGCCGGGCAGCGGGCGACCCATGGACCCGGGCTTGAGCGGGGAGCCGGGCGTGTTGCCGATGGCCGCCGTCATCTCGGTCTGGCCGTAGCCGTCGCGCAGGGTCAGCCCCCAGGCCTTGTCGACCTGGGCGATGACCTCGGGGTTGAGGGGTTCGCCGGCGCCGACGACCTCGCGCAGGTCGCCCGGACCGCCGGAGAGGTCGGCGTTGATGAGCATCCGCCACACGGTCGGCGGCGCACAGAAACTCGTCACGTGGTTGTCACGAAGCACCGTGAGCAGCGCGGCGGCGTCGAAGCGCGTGTAGTTGTAGAGGAAGACCGTCGCCTCGGCGATCCACGGTGCGAAGAAGCAGGACCAGGCGTGCTTGGCCCAGCCGGGGCTGGAGATGTTGAGATGGACATCGCCGGGTTGCAGGCCGAGCCAGTACATCGTCGTGAGATGCCCGACGGGGTAACTCACCTGGGTGTGCTCGACCAGCTTGGGCCGGCTCGTCGTGCCGCTGGTGAAGTAGAGCAGCAGCGGGTCGTCGGGGGTGGTGCCCGGGTGCGGCGTCGGCGGCACGTCGTCGGCATACGCGGCGGTGAGATCGTCCCAGCCCTCGCCGGCCGCGCCGACGCTGATCCGGCCCAGGTCGGGGGCGATCCCGTCGAGTTTGTGGGTCTGGTCCGGGGTGGTGATGAGGAACTTCGCGCCACCGCGGTCGATGCGGTCGAGCAGGTCGGTGGGCCCGACGGCGGTCGTCGTCGGCATGATGACGGCGCCGAGTTTCATGACGGCGAGCATGCAGTCCCACAACTCGACCTGGTTGCCGAGCATGAGAATGACCGGGTCGCCCTTGCCGACCCCGTGTGCGGCCAGCCAGACGGCCACCCGATCCGAGCGGGCCGCGAGCGCATCGAAAGTCACCTCGGTGCTTTCGCCGTCTTCCTCGACGATGACCAGACCGTTGCGGTCGTTGCCGCGGGCGAAGGCGTCGAACCAGTCGATCGCCCAGTTGAACCTGTCCCCGACATCGGGGAACACAAACTCCGAGACGGCCTGCTCGTGCTGTCCCTTGAGCGCGACGAGCCGGTCGCGGGCCTGACGGTAACGCGTCGTTGCATCCGTGGTCATGGGGCTCACTTTGCTCCGGTATGCCGTCTCCTCGCCACCGGAAGCGCCCCTCGTGCTGTGGGCGGGCGAGTGCGACGCCGACCGGCGCATTCGGGGCCGTTCCTGTGGGACGTGACCACGCGCAGGGGTGTCGAACCGTGGTGCCCCGCAGCCGGTCCGATGCCGGCCGCGGGACGTGCACTCTCAGCCGCCGAGGGCGGCATACCCCGGTTTGACGACGTGTTCGATGATCGCCAGCCGTTCGTCGAAGGGGATGAACGCGGACTTCAGGGCATTGATCGTCACCCAGCGCAGGTCCTCGAGGGTCCAGTCGGCCTCGGTGACGAGCAGGTCCATCTCATGGGTCATCGAGGTGCCGGACATGAGGCGGTTGTCGGTGTTGACGGTGATCCGGTAGCGCAGGTCCTTGAGGAGGGTGATCGGGTGGTGCCGGATCGAGTCGGCGGCGCCGGTTTGCAGGTTGGAGGAGGGGCACATTTCGAGGGGGATGCGGCGGTCGCGGACGTATGCCGCGAGCCGGCCGAGGCGGGCCACCTCCGGGCGCGGCGGGTGGGCGGTCGCGCCGAGCAGGTCCGAGGCGGGCCGGCCCCCGATCGTGATGTCGTCGATGATGCGCACGCCATGACCGAGCCGGTCGGCGCCGCACCACTGGATCGCCTCCCAGATGCTCGGCAACCCGAACGCCTCGCCGGCGTGGATGGTGAAGTGCGAGTTCTCCCGTTGGAGGTATTCGAAGGCGTCGAGGTGCCGGCTGGGTGGGAACCCGGCCTCGGCCCCGGCGATATCGAAGCCGCCCACGCCACGGTCCCGGAAGCGCACCGCCAACTGGGCGATCTCCATGCTTCGCGCGGCGTGCCGCATCGCCGTGACCAGCGTGGTCATGCGGATCGGGGTGCCCGCCTTGCGTGCCTGGGCCTCCCCGTCGGCGAACCCGGCGAGGACCGCCTCGACGACCTCGTCGAGGCTCAGGCCGCGCTCGATGTGCAACTCGGGGGCGAACCGCGACTCGGCGTAGACGACGCCGTCGGCGGCCAGGTCGAGGGCGCACTCCATGGCCACCCGGTGGAGTTGCTCCGGGGTCTGCATGACGGCGACGGTGTGCCGGAACGTCTCCAGATAGCGCTCCAGCGACCCCGAGTCGGCCGACTCGCGGAACCACGCGCCCAAGGCGGCCTCGTCGTGCGCGGGCAACTGGTCGGCATACCCGCTGGCGTCGGCGAGTTCGAGGATGGTCTGCGGTCGCAACCCGCCGTCGAGGTGGTCGTGAAGGAGGGCCTTGGGGGCCCGGGCGATGAGGTCGCGGCTGGGGGCGGCGGGCGTGCTGGCAGACATGGGCGTCAGCCTACGGGCTGCCAGACTGGCGCCATGAGCGATGCGCGGGCGCGTGGGCGTTGTCTGTGTGGCGGGATTCGGTATGCCGTGTCTGGGCCGTTGCGCGATGTCGTCGACTGTCATTGCCGCCGGTGCCGCCGCTTCACCGGGCACTACCTGCCCGCCACCGCGGCGGCGGTTGCCGACCTCGACTTGGGCGACCCCGAGGGGCTGCTGCGGTGGTTCTGGCCGGTGCCCGAGGCCGGGTACGGGTTCTGTGGCCGGTGCGGGTCGTCGCTGTTCTGGCAGTCGGTGGACACGCCGGAGCGGTGGTCGATCGCGGCCGGCGCGCTGGAGCCGCCGACCGGGCTGCGGACCACCAGCGCCTGGTGGGTGAGCGAGGCGAGCGACTACTTCGACCGGGCGCGGGTGCCCGAGCACGCGACCGAGTGAGGCCTGGCGGCGCGTCGGCGTACCGTTGCCACGCCCTGACTCCTTGCACATAATTGTGTCCATGACGACGCTCCCGCTGGCGGCCGTGCGCGCCGACCTCTCCAGGCTCATCGACGAGGCGGTTGCCACCCATCAGCGCGTCGACATCACCCGTAACGGGCGCCGGGCCGCCGTCCTGCTCGCCGCCGACGACTACGACTCCCTCATCGAGACCCTCGAGGTGATGAGCGATCCCGACCTGGTGCGCGACATCCGCGAGGCGGAGGCCGACCCGACCTCCTACACGCTGGAGGAGGTCATGGCGGAGATGCGCGCACTCGGACGGCTCCCGTGACCTACCGAGTGATCATCGCTCCCCGAGCACGACGCGCCTTGGAGCGCGAGCTTCCCGAGGCGGTGGCTATCGCCTGCATCGAGTTCATCCGGGGGCCACTTGCCGAGAATCCGCACCGGGTCGGCAAGCCTCTTCGCCCGCCCTTCGACGGGCAGTGGGTCGCACGCCGAGGTGAGTATCGAGTCACGTACACGATCAACGACGCGCAGATCATTGTCCGGGTGATCTCGATCAGGCATCGACGGGATGCCTACCGTTCCTAGCCTTGCCTAGGCCCCGACCCAGCCTGCGCGCAGCACTGCCGAGTTCAATTGGACCGCCGGGCAATTGGTGTGTGAGGTTGCGTTTGTCGCCCCGCGGTGGCGGGTCTTTTCGGCGAAGCAGCCGTTCCGTGACATAGGGTACGGCCCAGGCGTAGTTATGAGCGCTCATTGAGAACGTCGCGGCTTTGCCGTCGACGCTCCCAGCGTGTGCCACACCCCAGCACCGATGTCGATCACAGCACGAGGAGAAGTTATGACCGAGAGTCCCTCGGGCTCTGGCTCGACCGAGAGTTCACCGACCACCGAATCTTCCCCCGCATCAGCCGAAACGCCGATGGTTCCGGCCAATACCGAACTCGCCCCGGCTGCGACGGAACCCCAGGAGGTCGCGGGCAACGACGCGCTCACGCCGGTGAAACCAGCAGATGCCCCGGCGCCGCCCACCGAGGTGGTGCTACGCGGCATACTGTTCGCCCTACCCGCCATTCTCGTCGGGATCGTCGTCACCGTGCTCTTGTGGCGTTTGCATTTCATCGGCGCGATTGCGGCATTCCTGCTCGCGGCCAGCGCCGTATGGCTATACACCAAGGGCGCTGGCGCACCCCCTCGGCGCGGTCTGATCGCAGTGGTCGTCTTGATTGTCGTCGGCCTCATCCTTTCTTTCTTCGCGTGTGTGGCCAGCGATCTCATCACCTACTACGGCGAACACCCCGGCGAGATCGAGTTCACCGAATCGCAGTTCGTCACCGACAACCTCTTCAATCCCGAGGTGCTCAGCATCTATGCACGCGACATCGTGCTCTTCATTCTCTTTGGGGCGCTCGGGACCTACTCGACCATCCGTCGTCTCCTCGCCGCGCGACACATCCGGTAGTGCGCCGATGGGCTCCGTGGGAGTTCGACGAGCGACACCGGCGGATGCCCCGGTGCTTGCGCGGCTGCTCGCGGAGTTCAATGCCGAGTTCGGCACCTGGGCCCCGCCACCACCGGACCTGCGTCGCCGGTTCGCGGCCCTCTTGGCGCGCGAGGATGCCGTCGTGACGGTGTCGACCGACCAACCCGCGGCCGGTTTCGCCCTCGTCACCCTCCGTCCCTCCCCGTACTACGACGGTCCGGTCGCCGCGCTTGACGAGCTCTACGTCGCTCCATCCCGGCGCGGACAGGGGCTGGGCAGCGCTCTCCTCGCCCTCGCCGTCGACGCGGTGCTCGACCTCGGCGGCGGTGAAATCCAGATCAACGTCGATGAGAACGATCGCGACGCCCGCCGCTTCTACGAGCGCCACGGGTTCACCAACCTCGAATCCGGCAGCACCGAACGGATGCTCTGCTACCTGCGCGAACTGCGCCCCTGACCTCGAGGGAGCAAGACTCGCCGCCCAGGAACCTCCTCAACGGCAAGTCTCGCTCCCTCGATGCGCTTGGTCGGAAGGCGGACCCAAGGGAAGCAAGGCGAGACCCGGCCGCACCGACCGAGCGGCGCGGCATACCTCCTCAGTCGCGAGCGACCCGACCGAGGATGAGCGGGCCGGTCTCGATCGACGTCCCGGCCGGGGCAATCTCCCACTCACCGTCGAGTGCCTCGATGGCTCGCTCGAAGCGCTCCGGGGTGTCCGTGTGCAGGGTCAGCAGCGGCTCCCCCGCCCGCACCGGATCGCCGGGCTTGGCGTGCATCACCACGCCCGCGCCGGCCTGGACCGGGTCCTCCTTGCGGGCCCGGCCGGCGCCGAGGCGCCAGGCGGCGACGCCCACGGCATACGCATCGAGGCGCGACAGGACTCCCGAGGTGGGGGCGACCACGGTTTCGGCATGCCGCGCCACCGGCAGCGTGGCGTCCGGGTCGCCGCCCTGGGCCGCGATCATCGCCCGCCAGGCGTCCATGGCCCGCCCATCGGTCAGGGCCGCGGCGACGTCCTGGCCGCCCCGCCCGGCGGCGGCGAGCATCTCCTGCGCCAGGGCGACCGTGAGTTCGACGACGTCGGCCGGGCCACCCCCGGCGAGCACGTCGATGGCCTGGCTCACTTCGATGGCATTGCCGGCGGCCCGGCCCAGCGGGGTGTCCATTGCGGTGAGCAGCGCGACCGTGCGCACCCCGGCATCGGTGCCGAGGTCGACCATCGTCTCGGCGAGTTCGCGGGCCCGGTCGAGGTTCTTCATGAACGCCCCCGACCCGACCTTGACATCGAGGACGAGGGCGCCGGTGCCCTCGGCGATCTTCTTGCTCATGATCGAGGAGGCGATGAGCGGGATCGCCTCGACGGTGCCGGTGACGTCGCGCAGGGCATAGAGTTTCTTGTCGGCCGGCGCCAACCCGGACCCGGCGGCGCAGATGACCGCTCCGACGCCGTCGAGTTGGGCGAGCATCTCGTCGTTGGACAGCGCCGCCCGCCAGCCGGGGATCGACTCGAGTTTGTCGAGGGTGCCGCCGGTGTGGCCAAGACCGCGCCCGGACAACTGCGGGACGGCCACGCCGAAGACGGCGACGAGCGGGGCCAACGGCAGGGTGATCATGTCGCCGACGCCGCCGGTCGAGTGCTTGTCCGCCGTCGGGCGTTGCAGCGAGGAGAAGTCCATCCGCTCGCCGCTCGCGATCATCGCCGCGGTCCAGGTCGCGATTTCGCGGCGGGTCATGCCGTTGAGGAGGACGGCCATCGCGAGCGCACTCATTTGTTCCTCGGCGACCACCCCGCGCGTGTAGGCATCGATGACCCACCGGATCTGGGCGTCGGAGAGTTCGCGGCGGTCGCGCTTGGCGACGATGACGTCAACGGCATCGAAGGCTTCGGGCATGGGCACCATCTTGGCCCATCGGCATACCCCTGCTCGACCGCCATTCGAGGTAAAAACGCGCGGATCCAGCGGCGTTTTTACCTCGAATCAGCGGGTGAGGTGGTCCGGGCCGAAGGCCTGCGGCAGCACCTGACTCATCGGCTGCACCCCCTCGGGCGTCCACAGCAGGCACTGCGCCCCACCGTGTTCCCACAGGAGCTGGCGGCAGCGCCCGCACGGCATGAGCGGCGCGCCCTGCCCGTCGACGCACACGACCGCGACCAGCCGCCCCCCACCCGTCGCGACCAGATCGGAGACCATGCCGCACTCGGCACACAGCCCCAGGCCATAACTGGCGTTCTCGACGTTGCAGCCCGCGACGATCCGCCCGTCGTCAACGAGCCCGGCTACCCCGACGGGATAGCGCGAATAGGGGGCATAGGCGCGCCGCATCATGGCCACCGCCCGCTCGCGCAACCCGGCCCAGTCGATGGACGCGGTCCCCGCCTCGGTTGGGCCAAGCCCCGGCTCGAGTGTCGCGCCCGAGCCCTCGGATGCCGTGCCGCGCGGCATACCGTCGGTCACGGCGCGACCATGGGCGGGATCGTGTCGCGGGCGGTGATCGCAGCGAGGGCGAGGAGCCGGGCTCCGCCGAGGACGGACTCTTCGTCGATGACGAGGTCGCCCTGGTGCAGGTCGTAGGTCGGGCCGCCCGGGGTGCGCGTGCCCAGCCGGGCCATGGCGCCGGGTGCATGGGCGAGGTACCACGAGAAGTCCTCCCCACCCAGCGATTGCGCCGTGGGAGCCACATGCATCCCCGCGGCGACGGTCGCCCGCTTGAAGGTCTCGATGGCGTCGACCTGGTTGACGACCGGGGGGACCCCCTTGGCAAGTTCCAACTTGGCTTCGACGCCATAAGGGGCGACGACACCGGCGACGATCTCCTCAAGAAGCGGGCCCACCGAGTGCCAGGCGTTGGCGTCGAGCATCCGCAAGGTGCCGGTGCACTCCCCCGAACTCGGGATGACGTTGCTCGCCTTCCCGGCCTGGACCACACCCCAGACGAGGGCGGCCCCAGCGCGCGGATCGAGGCGCCGCGACAAGGCGGCCGGCACGTCGGTGATGACCTTGGCGAGCGCGTAGGTGAGGTCTTCGGTCAGTTGCGGACGCGAGGTATGCCCGCCCCGGCCATGGAGCAGCACCCGCACGTGGTCACACGCGGCCGTCAGGGCGCCTTCACGCAGCCCGACCGCCCCGCAGTCCAGGCTCGGGTCGCAATGCACGGCGAACACCGCGTCGACGCCCTCCATGGCCCGGTGCGAGATCGCATCGTGCGCGCCGCCAGGGATGATCTCCTCGGCCGCCTGGAAAATGCCGCGGACCGCGAGCCCCCGCTCGCGCAGGGCTTCCTCGTGCGCCTGGAGCGCGAGCAGTGCCCCGAGGAGGGCCGCGGTGTGGACATCGTGGCCGCAGGCGTGACACACCCCCGCCGCGGTCGAGGCGAACGCGAGACCGGTGCGTTCCCGGACCGGGAGCGCGTCGATGTCGGCGCGCAATGCGACCCGGTAGGTCGCATCCGCAGGGCCGATATCCGCGATCACACCGGTCCCGGGGAGGGGGGTGAGGGCGATGCCGGCCTCGGTCAACCGTTGCACGAGCGCCGCCGTGGTCCGCGTTTCCTCCCGGGACAACTCCGGGTGGGCATGCAGATCACGACGAAAGGCGAGAAGGTCCGAGGCCGACGAGGCAATGTGCGCGGCGAGGGCGCCGCAGAGGGCGTCGTCAGTCATGGCGCTCCCACGATACCCCCCGGGCTATGTCTTGGATGCCGCCTTTGAGTGCGTTCGCCTCCTACTCGCCGGTATGCCGCCCGCTCCCGGCCGCTGTCGCCCTCCCGTGCCGCAGTGGACCCGTTTCCCTACGGTCGAGTGAGGAGTTTTTGTCGCCTGAAGGGGACCTCTGGCGACAAAAACTCCTCACTCGACTGTCTCTGGGGCGCGACTGCGGCGGTGTTCGTCCCAGCGCTGCGCCATCGCCTCCATCTCGCGCGCGATGAACTCCAGGAAATCGCGCGAGACGGCGAGCCGGACGGCCGCGGCGCTGCCGGTGCCCGCGGCCCGCTCCGCCTCCTGCAGGGCCCGAATGATCGGCCGGTAGGTCTGGTCGGCGCGCAGCAGCATGTCGTGCCACACCTCGTCCATGGCGACGTACACGTCGCGGCGCGTTCCGGGTGCCCGCTCACGGCGGATCAGGCCGATGCCGGCGAGGTAACGCACCGCACCGGACACCGCCGCCGGCGACACCTCGAGCGCGCCCGCGAGGTCCCCCGCCGTCATCCGCCCCTCGTCATCGGAGAGCAGTGCCGCCCAGACCCGCGCCGGCATCCGCGGAATCCCCGCCTCGGCCAGCGCACCGCCCAAGTGCTCAAGGGCGCGCGAGCGGTCCGGGACGGGCACCGGGTCGGGAGCGGACGGCATACGGAAAATCTACAGGATTCACAATTCTGTGAACAGAGAGTAGCGTCGATGCCATGGCTGTCATCGAGGCAATCGGCTTGCGCAAGATGTTCGGGACCACGGCCGCGCTCGACGGCCTGGATCTCACGGTCACCCAGGGCGAGGTCCACGGCTTCCTCGGCCCCAACGGCGCCGGCAAGTCGACGACCCTGCGGATCCTCCTCGGGCTGCTCCGCGCCACCGGCGGCACGTCCACTCTCTTCGGCCACGACCCCTGGCGCGATGCCGTCAGCCTCCACCGGCGGCTGGCCTACGTCCCCGGTGACGTCACCGTCTGGCCCAACCTCACCGGCGGGGAGATCATCGACCTGCTCCTCGCCCTGCGCGGCGGACGCACCGAGATCGCCCGCACCCAAAGCCGGCGCGCCCAACTGCTCACCGACTTCGACCTCGACCCGGGCAAGAAGGGCCGCTCGTACTCCAAGGGCAACCGGCAGAAGATCGCCCTCATCGCCGCCCTGGCCCCCGACCCCGAACTCCTCCTCCTGGACGAACCCACCGCCGGTCTCGACCCCCTGATGGAGCAGGTGTTCCAGGCCGAACTCGTCCGGACCCGCGACCAGGGCCGCACCGTGCTCCTCTCCAGCCACATCCTCAGCGAGGTCGAGAAGGCCTGCACCGTCGTCACCATCGTGCGCGCCGGCCGGGTCGTCGAATCGGGCTCGCTTGCCGACCTGCGCCACCTCTCCGCGACCCACGTGAGCGCCCGGCTCGCCGACGGCCGGGTCGTCGACGCGCACGTGCCACCCGCCGAGGTCGCCGCCTGGGTGGCCGCGCGCGGGCCCGGTGTCCAGGCCGTCACGGCCACCCCGCCCACCTTGGAGGAACTCTTCCTCGCCCGCTACGGCGACACCGCCGAGGCTCCCACCGCCGCGGACGAGGCGGCCGCACCCACCGGCCGGAGGGGGCGGCGGCGGTGACCTCGCTCACCGGCACGGGCGCTCTCCTCCGGCTCGCCGCCCGCCGCGATCGGATTCTCATCCCCGTCTCGGCCCTGGCGCTCACCGCGCTGTCCGTCGGGTCTGCGCAGGCCACGGTCGCGCTCTACCCCGACGCTGCGACGGCCATGAAGGAACTCGGCCCGGTCCTCGCCTCACCCTCGGCCCTCGCCCTCTACGGTCCCGCGACGACGACCAGCCTGGAGGGGTTGTCGATCTTCAAGACCCTGCTCATGGGTGCGGTGTTCGTGGGGTTGCTCGCGTATGCCGTGGTCCGCCGACACACGCGCATCGAGGAAGAGGAGGGTCGCCTCGAACTCCTCGGGGCCGGCGCCATCGGCCGCCAGGCCCCGCTCACCGCGGCCGTGCTGCTCGCGGTCATCGCGACCATCCTCACCGCGGCCCTGTCCGTCGGGGGCCTCATCGGGATCGGCTTCGACCCCCTCGGCTCCCTCGCCTTCGGGGCGACCTGGGAAATCGCCGGGCTGGCCATGACCGGAGTCACCGCGGTGGCGGCCCAACTCACCGCGAGCGCCCGCGGCACCGCCGGCTGGGCCATCGGCGCACTCGCCGTGCTCTACCTCCTGCGCGCCCTCGGGGATACCGCCACGACCGATGCCGGTCGGGCGCTGCGCTGGTTCTCCCCCTTCGGGTGGGCCAGCCAGGTCTTCCCCTACGGCAGCAACCGGATCTGGCTGCTCCTCCCCGCCGTCGCGCTCTGCCTGGGCCTGGTCGCGGCGGCCTTCGCGCTGCTGGAGCGGCGCGATCTCGGCGCCGGGTTGCTGCCGGCCCGTCGCGGCCGCACCCATGCGCCCCGCGGGCTTGCCGGCCCGGTCGGCCTGGCCTGGCGGCTGCTGCGCCCGGGGGTCCTCGGCTGGCTGATTGGCTTCGTCCTCCTCGGCGCGGTCTACGGCGGCCTCGTCGCCCAGGTCGACACCATGCTCAGCGACGCCTCGGTCCAACAACTGCTCGCCGACATGGCCGGGGTCCCGGTCGCCAGCCTGCTCGCCAGCCTCACCGGGGTGTATGCCGCGACCGTCCTGCGGTTCATGGCGGTCGCCGCCGCCGCGGCCGGGATCGGGATGGTCTTGCGCCTGGCCACCGAGGAACGCGCCACCCGCACCGAGGCGGTCCTCACCACCGGGACCGGCCGCTGGCGGTGGTATGCCGCGTTCGTCGCTCCCGCGGCCGTGGTCACCGGGGCCCTCATGGTCATCATGGCGACAGTCATGGGCGCCCGAGGTCATGCCGCGCTCGCCGCCGCGCCGCCCGTGGGGCAGGTGCTCCAGGGCGCGCTCGAGGCGGTGCCGGCCGCGTGGGTGCTCGTGGGGCTTGCCGGGCTGTTGGCCGGCTGGTCACCGCGAGTAGCGCCCTACGCCTGGGCCGGGCTCGGGCTGGCGTTCGTCCTGGGCGAGTTCGGGACGACGATGCGGCTGCCGCAATGGCTCATCGACGTCTCGCCGTTCGCGCACGTCACCGTCTACCCGTTGGGCACCTGGGAGTGGGGCAACGTCGTCGGGCTGTCGCTGGTGGCCGCGGCGCTCACGGTCGCCGGCGGCATACTCCACCGTCGGCGCGATCTCGGTTGACGCTCGCCCACGCGCTTGACCAGGGCGCGGGAACCCTCGGGCCCCGGCGGTGACGGCGACGCTTCCGAGCGCGCCCAAACTCCCGGCTGCGCAGGTCGTTCGGTCAGGTCGTCAGATCAGCGTGGTGCGACCGGTCGCCTTGAGCGCGTCGACGACGCCCTTGACCTCCTGGGCCTGAGCCGCCGAAGTCACCAGCACAGCATCGCCGGTATCGACGACGATGATGTCGGTGAGACCGACGACGGCCACCGTGCGCCCACCGCGGGCCGCGACCAGGCCGGTGCTGTCGAGGGTGACCACCTGGCCCGCGTCGCCGAGGACGGCCACTCCGTCGGCGGCGGGCAGCAACTCGCGCAGGGTGGCGAAGTCCCCGATGTCGTTCCACGTAAACGACCCCGGCACGACCGCGACCCGCCCGATGTCCGCCGCCGGCTCGGCGACCGCGTGGTCGATCGCGATCCTCGTCAGCCTCGGCCACACCCGCGGCAACGACGACGGGTCGGCCGCCAACTCCCGCGCCCCGGCCGCCAACTCGGGATGCCATTGCCCGAGCAGGTCCAACAGCACACTCGCCCGCACGACGAACATCCCGGCGTTCCAGCGGAACTCACCGGTGGCCAGGTATGCCGCGGCCCGCGCCGCGTCGGGCTTCTCGACGAACTGGCGCACCCGGGCCGCACTCGCATGCCCGGCGAGCCGATGCCCCATCTGGATGTAGCCGAACGAGGTCGCCGGGAACGTCGGCTCGACCCCGATCGTCACGAGGAACCCGTCCCGGGCGACGTCGATCGCCTCCCGCACGCAGCCGCGGAACGCCGCCCCGTCGGGGATCACGTGGTCGGCGGCAAACGAGCCGACGATCGCCTCCGGGTCGCGCGCCTCGATGACGGCCGCCGCCCAGGCGATGGCCGCCATCGAATCCCGTGGGCTCGGCTCGGCCAGCACCTGCTCGGCCCGCAAGTGCGGCAACTGGGCCCGCACCGCGTCGGCGTGGGCCACCCCGGTGACGACCACGACCCGCTCCCCCGACAGCGGCGCCACCCGCGCCACCGTGCCCTGCAGGAGGGTGTGCCCCTCCCCGGTGAGGTCGTGGAGGAACTTCGGGTGCCCGGCCCGGCTGAGCGGCCAGAGCCGGGTGCCCGAGCCACCGGCCGGCACGATGGCCCAGAAGTCGTCGACGGGCACGCCGGAATCCTCGGTCACGGTGGGGGTCATACCTGCCAGGGTAAGCGACCGACGCCGCCGCCCCGCGGTTCGCCAACGCGGTGACGCGCCCAGTAAGCGGTTCGCCCGTCACCCGCCTACGACGAGCGCCGTCGCCGCCGCAGCGCCATCCACAGCCCGGTCGCCGCGGTTGCCACCGCGCCCGCCAGGGCGCCGCGGGCGGCGTTGCCTAGATCGCGGCGCAGGTCACCGGGTCGGTATGCCGCCAACACCGCGCCGCTCCCGGGCTCGGACCCGCCGGAGCCGCCCTCGGGCAGGGGCCCGCCCACCACCCCCACCCCGGCCACATCGTCCGGACCGGGTAGCGCGAGCGGTGAGCCCGCGGCATACGCCTCGGCCTGCGTCATCGGCCCCTCCCGCAACTTGGCCTCGACACCCTCACTGACCACCAGCAACTGGGCCGCGTCGAGATCGTTGGCGGCCCAAGCGGCGGCGAGGAGCACGATGCGGGCAATGAAATTGAGCCAGACGAGCAGCCCCACGACCAGGGCGATCGAGGTGAAGAGCGGGTTGTTCATCGCGCCGAGCAGGGAAGTGCCCGCGAGTTTGAGGGCGGTCAGCCCAATGCCGCCGGCGAGCGCGCCGTTGCGCACCCCCCGCCAGGGCACTCGCTCTCCGCTCAGGATACGCAGCATGATGGCGACGATGACCGAGTCCAAGGCGATGCCGACGACCACGCCGATGATCTTGACGAGGATGTCGCCCACGACGCCGAGCCCGCCGACGAGCGCCGCTGCCGCACCCGCGGTGAGCGCCGTGACCGCAGCCGAGATAGCAATGGCCGCCCCGAGCAGGACGAGGACCCCGAGGTCGCGCAATTTGAGGGTGACCGCGTTGCCCGGTTCACCCGAGGCCCCGAAGACCGTGCGGATGCCGTCGCGCAAGGCTCCCAGCCAGCCCAGGCCGGCCCACAGCAAACCCCCGAGGGCGAGCGCGCCGGCCCACGACAACGCCGTGCTCGACGGGGGTTCGAGGGTGAGCAGGCCGGTGGTGCCGTCACCCACGAACCCGGGCAGCAACGTGTTGAGGTAGTCACGGATGGCATCGAGCCACTGCTGGTTGTTGCGCAGGACGAACCCGAAGACCGTGACGGCCAACGCGATCAGCGGGAAGATCGAGAAGAACGCGAAGTAGGTCACCCCGCCGGCGAGCAGGTTGCCGCGGGCGTTGCCGTAGCGCTGCCAGGCCCGCCACAAAGCGGTCTCCTGGAACCGGGCCCACCACTTCTTGATGCGCGCCATCGAGACTCCTTACGGTCGGGCGCCGGTCGCTTCCCCGCTCAGGGTGAAGTGCCGCTGTGGACGCCATACCTGGTCGATGCCTTGGGTGTAGAGGTCGAACCCACCCACGGCGAACTCGGCCCGGAAGTCGGCGCACAGGTGCGCGGCAAGGTCGAGGGCGTGGTCCCCGACGTGGTGGGCGATGGTGACGTGCGGGTGGTAGTTGAAATCGAGTCGACGCTCCACCGGCCCGGAGCGCACCGCCCGTTCCAACTGTTCACATGAGGAAATGCCCTCCGAGACCTGGACGAACACCACCGGAGAGACGGGCCGGAAGGAGGCCGTGCCGGCCAGGATCATGGAGAAGTTGGGGTGCCGTGCGGCGACGTCCTCGAGGTGGCTGGTGAAGGCCGGGACCTCGGTGTCCGTCACCTCCGTGGGCGGCAACAAGGTGACGTGCGGCGGGATTGCGCGCGCCATGGGGTCTCCGACCGTATGCCGCGCCGCCGACAACCGTTGGGCCCACGGCTGCGGGATCGTGATGGCCACCCCGAAGGTCGCCATGGCCTAGAGCCTCGCCGCCGGGAGCAGCCCGACGGCTGCCCTGACCCGCGCCATCGTCGCCTGGGCCACCTCGCGGGCCCGGTCGGCGCCCATGGCGATGAGTCGGTCGAGTTCGGCTGGGTCGTCGAGGAGTTCACTCATCCGGGTGCGGAACGGCGTGACCGCCTCGACGACGACCGCGGCGACCTCGTTCTTGAAGACGCCATAGCCCTGGCCGGCGAACCGGGCCTCCAGTTCCGGAATCGGGGTTCCCGATAGGGCCGAATGGATGACGAGCAGGTTGGAGATGCCGGCTTTGGTCTCGGGGTCGAAGCGGACCTCGGCCTCGGTGTCGGTGACCGCCGACCGGATCTTCTTGGCGATCCGCGCATCGGGGTCGGAGAGGAGGATGAGGCCCTTGTCGGGCGAGGTCGACCCGGACATCTTGGCGTTCGGGTCGGTGAGGTCCATGATCTTGGCCGAGCCCTTGAGGATGTACGGCTGGGGCACGACGAGGGTGTCCGCGGCATACCGGGTATTGAACCGTTCGGCGAGGTCACGGGTGATCTCGAGGTGCTGGCGCTGGTCCTCCCCGACGGGGACGTAGACCGCGTCATACATGAGGATGTCGGCGGCCATGAGCATCGGGTAGGTGAGCAGGCCGACGTTGGCGTTGTGGCCCTTGGCGACCTTGTCCTTGAACTGAGTCATCCGGCGCGCCTCGCCCTCGGCGGTCAGGCAGTTCATGACCCACCCGAGTTCGGCATGCTCGGTGACGTGGCTCTGGCAGAACACGGCCGAGCGCAGGGGATCCACACCGCCCGCGATGAACTGGGCCGCCGTCACCCGGGTGCGGTGCCGCAGCACGGCCGGGTCGGTGGGCACGGTGAGAGCGTGCAGGTCGGCGACGAAGTAGTAGGCGTCGAACTCGTCCTGCAACTGCACCCAGTTGAGCAGCGCCCCAAGATAATTGCCGAGGTGGAGGGAGTCACTCGTCGGCTGCATCCCGGAGAGAATCCGGGGCGCGCGCGCGGAGGGGGCGGTGGCGGACATGCGCTCCACCTTAACGGGCCAACCGGCCTGGCTGCCGTCCACGGCATACCGGGCCGACTACAGTGGCGCCATGTCCTTGCCGCCTCAGCCCGTGCGGGTCGAGGTCGTGTGCACCGCCAACATCTGCCGCTCCCCCTTCGTCGCGCTGTTGCTCGGCCATCACCTCGATGAGGTCTCCCCCGGCGAGTTCGACATCCGCAGTTCGGGCACCCTCGCCCTGGCCGGGACCCCCGCGGACGGCGGATCCCGCAGGGTCGCCCGCGACCGAGGGCTTTCGTTGCGGGATTCCCGGGCCGTCCAGACGACACCGGCCGCACTCGCCGAGTCCGACCTGATCCTCGTCATGGACAAGAACCACCGGCAAACCGTTATCGACGAATACCCCGGCGCCATCCGCCGCACCTTCCTCCTCAAGGAGTTCGCCCGTCTCTTGGGCGACTTGGATGCCCAACAACCCTGGGAGGCACGGCTCGGCAGCCTCCGCGATCGGTCGGCGTGGACCAGGTGGCGCTTCCTGGTGCGGTCGTGCGCCGCGGTGCGAGGACAGTGGCGGGCCGAGGACGACGAGTTGGACGATCCGTTCACGCACGGGTTGCGGGCCTTCGAGGCCATGGCCCGCGAGGTCGACACCGCCGTCGCCACCATCGTCGACGTCGAACGACGCACCCGCTGACACCGGCCGCGGCCTCCCCTAGCGCACCACGGGGCGCAATTTGGCGATGAACTCGACCCGGGTGCCGTGCGGGGTGGCGTTCTCCCAACGAATCCGCCCCTCGAGGTCCTGGATCAAGGACGTGACGATGCGCGTGCCCAGGCCCGCCCGTACCGGCCGGAACCCCGGCGGCAACCCGATGCCGTCATCGGTGATCGTCACCCGCAACTCCTCGACATCGTCGGCGGCCCACGAACGACTCACGGTGACGTCGATGCGGCCGTCGCGGTCGGCGAGGCCGTGTTCGACGGCGTTTTGGACCAGCTCGGAAATGATCATCGCCAGCGCCGTCGCATCCTCGGCCCGCAACCGCCCGAAACTGCCCGTCAGGCTGTGGTCGACCCGGTGTTCGCGGGTCGCGACCTCGACGACGGCGCGCAGGCCGCGCACGGCGACCTCGTCGAAGTTGACGGTCTCGTCGAACCCCTGGCTCAACGTCTCGTGGACCAGGGCGATGGTCCCCACCCGGCGCACCGCCTCGGTGAGCGCGTTCTGCGCGGTCCGGTCGGGCACCCGCCGGGCCTGCAGCCGCAGCAGCGCCGCCACCGTCTGGAGGTTGTTCTTGACCCGGTGATGGATTTCCCGGATCGTCGCCTCCCTCGTCAGCAGTTCCTGTTCGCGGCGGCGCAGTTCGGAGACGTCCCGGAGGAGGAGCAGGGCGCCGGTGCGTTCACCCGCCTCGGTCAGCGGGATGGCCCGGATCGACACACTCGCCGACCGGGTCGCCACCTCCGAACGCCACGGAGCGCGGCCGGTGACGACGAGGGCGAGGGATTCGTCGACGGTGTGGCCACCGTCGAGGACGAGATCGGTGACGATGCGGGGCAGGCTGCCGCCGATGAGGTCGCCGTGGTAGCCCAGGCGATGGAGGGCCGAGATCGCGTTGGGGCTGGCGTAGGACACCTGGGCGTCGACGTCGAGGACGACGACCCCGTCCCCCACCCGGGGGGCGCCGCGCCGCATCCCGGTCGGTGCCGAGGCCGACGGGAACTCCCCGCGGGCGACCATCTGGGCGAGCCGGTCGGCCAACTGCCCGTAGGTCAGTTCGAGCCGGCTCGGGGTGCGCCGCCCCACCGTGGGCGTATGCCGCGTCATCACCGCGATCGCGCGCCCCTTGCGAACGACGGGGATCGCCTCCTCGCGCACCGCCATGTCCTCCCCGGCCTGCGGGACCCGGCCGCGCACGACCCGCCGGGTGCGGTAGGCCTCGTCGAGCAGGCCCCGCCGGGACCGGCTCGACACCGATCCCACGACATCGTCGTGGAAGACCATCGGACCGGTGTTGGGGCGGACATGGGCGATGGTGCGCCACCCCTCGGGCCCGCCGGGCACCCAAAGCACGAGATCGGAGAACGACAGGTCGGCGATGAGTTGCCAGTCGCCCACGACGAGTTGGATCCACTCGATCTCGGCGGCTTCGAGCGTGGTCAGGGAGGACAGGTGCTCGGCCAGCGGGGTCACGTCGCCATCGTAGGCACCCCCGCCGGCTCGCGGGCCGACCCGGCTCGCACGTTCACCGGGTCGGCCCAGACGACTCAGGCGCCGCTGCCGCCGCCCCGCAGCACCGACCGCAGCGTCCGCAGCGCGACGGACAGGGCGGCGATGTTGGGGTTCTCCAGGCGCACGATGCCGGTGAGGGCGCTGCGCGAGCGCTCGATGGCGTCGTCGTTGACCCGCGCCCACCGGGCGTACTGGGCCGTCGGCTGCTCCTGCGCCGTGTCGGCGTTGGCGTCGATGACGGCCCGCACGAGCGCTTCGAGCACGGCATACAGGTCGTCGCGCAGCGCACCGCGGGCGAGGGCATCCCAACGGTCCTCCCGCGGCAACCGGGTCACCTTGGTGAGCATCGTGTCGATCCCGAACCGCTCGGACACCAGGTAGTAGAGCGGGGCGACCTCGCTGGGGTCGCGGCCGGTGTCGGCCGCAATGTCGACGATGTCGAGGAGGGAGTACCAGTCGAGGAGCGAGGCGGCATACGTCGCCACATCGGCAGGCACACCCATCCGCTCCAGGGCCCCGGCCCGCTCCTGCAACCGCACCTGCTCGTCGCCGCGTAGGAGCGAGGCCACCTGCGGGCCCATGACGAGGACGACGTCCCTGAACCGCGCGATCTCGGCCCCGATGTCCAGGCGGCCCGGACGCGCGGTGAGGAACCACCGCACCGCCCGGTCGAGGAGGCGCCGGAACTCCAGGTAGAGCAGCGTCTGGGCACTCGTCGGCACGTCGTTGTCCAACGCCTCGACCCGGTCGACGAACCCGGCGAGCCCGAACACCTCACGGCAGACGACGAAGGCGCGCGCCACCTGGTCCGCGCTCGCGCCGGTCTCCTCGAACGCGCGGAACGGGAAGGTGATCCCGCCGCGGTTGACGATCGAGTTGGCCAGGGCGTTGGTGACGATCTCGCGGCGCAGCGGGTGCTCGGCGATCTGCGCGGCATACTGCTCCCGCATCGCCGTCGGGAAGTAGTCGGCGAGCGTGGTCGCCAGGTAGGGGTCGTCGGGCAGGTCGGAGGCGAGCAGATCGGCCTTGAGCGCCAACTTGGCGTAGGCGACGAGAACCGAGAACTCCGGGGAGGTCAGGCCGTCGCCGTCGTGGGCCCGCTTGGCCAGTTCGGCGTCGGTGGGCAAGAACTCCAGGGCCCGGTCGAGGTCACCGCGCTCCTCCAGCCAGTGCATGAGGCGCTCGTGGACGGGGGCCATGACCAGTTCCTGGGCCCGGGCGTTGCCGAGCAGGACGTTTTGCTCATAGTTGTCGCGCAGCACCAGGTCGGCGACCTCGTCGGTCATCGAGGCGAGGAAGGTGTTGCGCTCTTCGACGCTCAACCCGCCCTCGCGCACGACCTCGCCGAGGAGGATCTTGATGTTGACCTCGTGGTCGGAGGTGTCGACGCCGGCGGAGTTGTCGATGGCATCGGTGTTGATCCGGATGCCGGCCATTGCGGCCTCGATCCGGCCGAGTTGGCTGCAGCCGAGGTTGCCGCCCTCGCCGACGACCCGCACCCGCAACTGGCCGCCGTCGACGCGGATGGCGTCGTTGGCGCGGTCCCCGACGGAGAGGTTGTCCTCGGTCGCGGCCTTGACGTAGGTGCCGATGCCGCCGTTCCACAGCAGGTCGACGGGCGCGAGGAGGATCGCCTTCATGAGCTCGGCGGGCGTCATCGACGTCGTGCCCGGCTCCAGGCCGAGCGCCTCGACCATCTCCGGCGAGACCGGGATCGCCTTGAGCGAGCGGGCGAACACCCCGCCACCAGCGGAAATGAGCCCGGCGTCGTAGTCCTCCCACGACGAGCGCGGCAGGTCGAAGAGCCGGCGCCGCTCGACGAACGAGGTCGCCGCATCGGGGGTGGGGTCGACGAAGATGTGCCGGTGGTCGAACGCGGCCACGAGCCGGATGTGCTCGCTGAGCAGCATGCCGTTGCCGAAGACGTCGCCGCTCATGTCGCCGATACCGACGACGGTGAAGTCTTCGCTCTGGGTGTCCAGGCCCAACTCGCGGAAGTGCCGCTTGACCGACTCCCAGGCGCCGCGGGCGGTGATGCCCATGCCCTTGTGGTCGTAGCCGGCGGACCCACCCGAGGCGAAGGCGTCGTCGAGCCAGAACCCGTAGGACTGGGCCACGCCGTTGGCGATGTCGGAGAAACTCGCCGTGCCCTTGTCGGCCGCGACGACGAGGTAGGGGTCGTCGCCGTCGTGCCGGACGAGGTGCTCGGGGGCAACGATGCCGCCACCGACGCGGTTGTCGGTGAGGTCGAGCAGGCCGGAGATGAACATCCGGTATGCCGCCTTGCCCTCTTCCAGCCACGCCTCACGGTTGTCCGCGGGATCGGGCAGGTGCTTGGGGTAGAACCCGCCCTTGGAGCCGGTGGGCACGATGACGGCGTTCTTGACCATCTGGGCCTTGACGAGGCCGAGGATTTCGGTCCGGAAGTCCTCGCGCCGGTCGCTCCAGCGCAACCCGCCACGGGCGACCGCGCCGAAGCGCAGGTGCACCCCTTCGACCCGGGGGCTGTAGACCCAGATCTCGAAGGCCGGCCGGGGGGCCGGCAGGTCGGGTATCGCCTTGGGGTTGAGTTTGATCGACACGTACGGGTGGTGTGCCGAGCCGTCGCGCCCGGGTTGGTAGAAGTTGGTCCGCAGCCCGGCGCGGATGACGGCGAGGAAGGCCCGGATGATCCGGTCGTGGTCCAGGCTCGACACGTCGTCGAGGGCGTCGACGATCGCCTTGGCGAGGGTCTCCTCGGCGGCGGCGCGCGCCGTCAACCCGGCGGCATCCGCGGCATACGCCTGCGGATCGAAGCGAATCTCGAACAGCCGGACCAAGTCGGCGGCAATCGCCGGGTTGGTGTTGAGGGCGTCCTCGAAGTAGTCCTGACTGAACGCGGTCTGGGTCTGCCGCAGGTACTTGGCGATCGCCCGCAGGATGACGATCTGGCGGTAGTCGAGGTGGGCGCCGAGGACGAGCCGGTTGAACCCGTCGGATTCGGCCTCGCCCTGCCAGACGGCGAGGACGGCCCCTTCGAAAAGTTCACGCAGCCGCTCGTGGGTGAGGGCCTCCCAGGTAGCGGCGTCCTTGACGCGCAACCCGAAGTCGTAGACCGCCAACTTGGTGCCGTCGGCGCGGGTGACCTCGAAGGGCTGCTCGTCGACGACCTCGACCCCCATGTGGGTGAAGATCGGCAGGATGTCGGTCAGCGACAACGGGTCGACCCGGAAGAGTTTGAAGCGGCGCACCTCGGGACCGGCGTGCGCGGGCTTGTAGAGCGCCACGCTCGTGCCGCGGTCGGGGCCGAGCCGGTCGAGGTGGGCGAGGTCGGCCACCCCTTGCCCGGTCGTGAAGTGCTCCTCGTATGCCGTGGGGAAGCCGCGCCCGAACCCGTCGAGGAGCCGGTTGCCCTCGACCTCGCCGAGCTTGTTGCGGAGGGCGTCGCCGAGCCGGTCACTCCACGTGCGGCTGACCTCGACGAGCCGGTGTTCGAGGTCGGCCACCTCGGCGGGGGTGAGGTGGCGCACCCGTTCGCCACGGGCCACCCGCACGACAAACTGCAGCCGCGACAAGGCCGACTCGGACACCCGGGCGGTGAACTCGACGGTTTCGCCGCCGAAGGTGTCCAGGAGGATGTCGGCCATCTTGGTGCGCACCGCCGTGTTGTAGCGGTCGCGCGGAATGTAGACCAGGCAGGAGACGAACCGGCGGAAGTCGTCCTCGCGGAGGAACAACTTGGTGCGGCGGCGCTCCTGGAGTTGGGTGACGGCCAACGCGGTCTCGTAGAGGTCGTCGGCACTGGCTTGGAAGAGTTCGTCCCGCGGGTAGGTCTCAAGGACCCCGAGGAGGTCCTTGCCGGTGTGCGAGTCCGCGGCCACCCCGGAGCGGGCGATGACGTCGTTGATCTTGTCCGACACCAGCGGAATCCGCATGACGGAGTCGGTGTATGCCGTCGACGCATAGAGTCCGAGGAAGCGCCGCTCCCCGATGACCTCACCGGCGTCGTTGAACTGCTTGACCCCGACATAGTCGAGGAAGGTCGTGCGGTGCACCGTGGAGAGCGAGTTCGCCTTGGTGAGGACGAGCACGGTCTTGGCGTGGGCGAGTTCGCTGGCCCAGGGCGTCAACGACAACGGGGCGGTGCCCTGAGGCGGGTCGCTGCGCAGCAGCCCCAACCCGCTGCCGGTGACGGGCAGGATCGCCTCGCCGCCGTCGGCTCCCGCGCCGGGGCGCAATTCGTAGTCGCGGGCGCCGAGGAAGGTGAAGTGGTTGTCGGCCATCCAGCGCAGGAAGTTGACCGCCCGACGGACTTCCTCGAGATCGCAATCGCGCGGCGGGGTGCCCTCGAGTTCGGCGGCAATGACGAGGCACCGAGTGCGCATCTTGGGCCAGTCCTCGACGGACTCGCGGACATCGCCGAGGACGGCCTCAATGGTGCCGGTGAGGCCCTCCAGCCGGGCCGGGTCGCTTTCGCGATCGACGGTGAGCATCATCCACGACTCGTTGATGAGCCCGACGGCGCCGGCCCGCATCCCCGGGGTCGGGTCGGCATGCTCGACGCTCTCCAACTCCCCGGCCGCGTCGCGGCGCACCACCAGTTGCGGGTGGACGAGCAGGTGGATGTCGTAGCCAGCGGCGACGAGGGCTCCGGTCACCGAGTCGACGAGGAAGGGCATGTCGTCGGTGACGATCTGCACGACGGTGCGCGCGCTCGACCAACCGTCGGAGTCCGTGGCGGGATTGAAGACGCGGACCTTGGCTGTGCCTGGTTGCCGGACCTGGGCCAGGGTGTGGTGGGCGGCGGCCGCCCCGGCCAGGGTGGATGCGGGGCGAGCCTGGAGTTCTTCGGTGGCCACGTGCCGGTAGAAGCGCTCGACGAAGTCCGCACCGTCCTCCCCTCCCTTCAGCGCGGCGTACGCATCGGCGATCGCGGCAAGAATCTGGGCGCGAGGAGTGGTGGTCGGCTCGGTCATGTCTTCGGGTAATCCTTCGTCACGCACGGTCGCCTCAGGGGCGCAGGGCACGCCAATGTGCCCACGTGACGAGCCTACTCAAGCGGGCCCACAGGGAGCATCTTCGGGCTGTGGATAACTCCCGAGCGCTGTCGGTGTGGCTGGCTACAGTGATGGGGTGTCAAAGAGCGATCTCCCGGCCGTGACCTTGCGGTCGGTGCCGCCGCCCGCGGAGGTGGCGGTGCCCGTTGCCGGCGCCGAGCCGCAGGGGTATGCCGCTCTCGCCGCGGCCGCGCTCGCCGCCGAGGACGAGGTGCTCGCCGTCATTCCCATCCTCGGTGAGGCCGCCGGTCAGCAGGCCGTCGACGACTGGGTCGATCAGGTCGTCGATGCGCTGCGCGCGGTCGGTGAGGCCGCCCAGGAATGGGAGCACCGGCGGGGCTTGGGGGCGGACCGGTGACCCGCGACGCGGTCCCCGGTGACCCGGGGTCCCTGGCCCGGCTCGCCTCGGCGTTGCAGACTGCGAGCCGGGTGCTGCGGGCCGCCGCACCTCCCGAGCAGAGTGCAGAGCAGGCCGCTCCGCCCCTCGCCCCGGCTGCCACCCGGTCCGCCGCCAAGGATCTGCGGCGCCGCGCGACCCTGCTCGACGAGACACTGGCGAGGTTGCTCGATGAGATCGACCACGTGAGCGCGCTCGTCCATGACCACGCCGTCGCGCTCGCCGAGGCTCGCGGAGCACTGCACGCCATCCGGGAGGCCGGTCAGCGAGCCGGACTCAACCTGTCCGAAGGGCGCTGGCGGCCGGCATACGGCATCACGGGCAGCGTCGACCGCAACTCGCCCGCCGCCCGCGAGGGGACCGGTGCCGACCGCGAGGAGTTGCGCCAGCGCCTCGACGGCCTGACTCGCATCACCCACCGGCGCCGGGAGGCCCTCACCGCGTCCGTGACCGAGTCGACCGCCCGATTGGCTGCCCAGGCTGCGCTGCTGCGGCGCGGGTGAGAGGATCGGGCCGAGGGCCCATCGTGGTTGGGCCATTGTGCGCACGCCCGTCGACGAGAGGCACGTATGCAGATCCGGACTCAGGCCGACTATGACGCGACGCCCGACGAGGTTTTCGCGATCCTCTCCGACCCGGCGTTCGTCCACGACACGGTGATCCGCATGTCGGTCGCCGACCATTCCTCCGAAGTGGTCGAGCGGGGCGCCACCACCATCATTACGACCGTCCGGTCACTGCCGACCGATGACTTCCCCGAAGTCGCCAAGCGCTTCGTCGGTGAGGTCCTCATCCTGCGCGAAGAGCAGCAGTGGGGCCCCCGAGCGGCCGATGGTGGGCGGGTCGCCGAACTCAAACTCCGCATCGACGGCGCACCCGTGAGTGTGCGCGGCACGCTGCGGCTCTCACCCACCCGCACCGGCACCGCTCAGGATTTCCAGGCGCAGGTGACCGCGCGGGTGCCACTGGTCGGCGGGTCCATCGAGCGCGCCGCTGCCCCCGCCGTCATCGCCGGCATCGAGGCCGAGGTCGGCCTCATCAAGGAGTGGCTCGACGCCTCGTAGCCCCCGTCTCGCCCCCGTCTCGCCCCCGATTCGAGGTAAAAACGCCGGTGGATCCGTGCGTTTTTACCTCGAATCGGCAGGTGGGCGCGGCGTCAGTCCATGTGGGGGTAGGCGTGCGCGGTCGGCGGGACGAAGTTCTCCTTGATCGAGCGCGTCGAGGTCCAGCGGAGCAGGTTCTGCGGGGCCCCGGCCTTGTCGTTGGTGCCGGAGGCGCGCCCACCGCCGAAGGGCTGCTGCCCCACGACGGCGCCGGTGGGCTTGTCGTTGATGTAGAAGTTGCCTGCGGCGAAGCGCAACTTGTGCATCGCCTCGGCGATCGCACCCCGGTCCTGGGCGATGATCGAACCCGTCAACGCATAGGGCGAGAACGACTCCATCTGGTCCATGACCTCGTGGTAGTCCTCGTCGGCGAACACGTGGACCGAGAGAATCGGCCCGAAGTACTCGTCGCGGAAGATCTCGTCGGTGGGGTCGGAGCACTCGATGATCGTGGGCCGGATGAACCAGCCCTCGGAGTCGTCGTAGGTGCCACCGGCGACCACGGTCGCCGTCGAGAGCCCGTGGGCCCGGTCGATGACGGCCTTGTGCTTGGCGAACGCCCGGTCGTCGATGACAGCGCCCATGAAGTGCGACAGGTCGGTGACCGGTCCCATGCTCAGCCCGTCGGTGATCGAGGCCAAGTCGTCCTTGATCCGGGCCCACACCGACCGCGGCACATAGGCGCGCGAGGCCGCCGAGCACTTCTGGCCCTGGTATTCGAAGGCCCCCCGGATCATCGCGGTGCGCAGCACGTCGGGGTCCGCGCTCGGGTGGGCCATGATGAAGTCCTTGCCCCCGGTCTCCCCGACGATCCGCGGATAGTGACGGTAGTTGGGCAGGTTGTCCGCGATCTGGCGCCACAGCATGTGGAAGACCCGCGTGGACCCGGTGAAGTGCAGGCCCGCGAACTCCGGGTGCGTCAACGCCACCTCGGAGGTGTCGGTCCCGTGGCCGGCGAGCATGTTGATGACGCCGGGCGGCATACCGGCCTCTTCAAGCAACTCCATGATCAGTTGAGCCGCAAACTGTTGCGAGTGGCTCGGCTTCCACACGATGGTGTTGCCCATGAGGGCCGGCGCGGTCGGCAGGTTGCCGGCGATCGCGGTGAAGTTGAAGGGCGTCACCGCATAGACGAACCCCTCGAGGCTGCGGTAGTCCGTGCGGTTCCACAGGCCGCGGTGGTTGGCCGGCGGCTGCTCGGCGAGGATTTGGCGGGCGAAGTGGACGTTGAAGCGCCAGAAGTCGATGAGTTCGCACGCGCTGTCGATCTCAGCCTGGTATGCCGTCTTGCTCTGTCCCAGCATCGTCGCGGCGTTCATCCGGGCCCGCCACGGGCCGGCGAGCAGGTCCGCGGCCTTGAGCAGGATGCTCGCCCGGTCGTCGAAGGACATGTCGCGCCACGCCGGCGCGGCCGCCATCGCGGCGTCGACGGCCGCGGCCGCATCGGCCTTGGTCGCGCTGCGCAGCCGGCCGAGGACGAGGTGACGCGCATGCGGCTGCACGACGTCGAGTTGCTCTCCCTCGCCCGCGACCCGCTGGCCCCCGATCGTGTGCGGCAAGTCGATCGGACCGGCGCCACCGAGTTCGGCCAGGGCGGACTCCAGGGCGGCCCGCTCGGCGCTGCCCGGCCCGTAGTCGAGGACCGGTTCGTTGATCGGGGCGGGCACGTGCGTGATGGCGTCCATCAAGGGTTACTCCTGGCTCGACGGTGAGGGTGCCCTCATCGTTTCACGTCCGCGCCACCGGTGGTATGCCGCGCAGGCCCGTTCCGCACGCGCTGTCGGGGCGGCATCGGTGACTGGTGGGGCCGCTCGGGCCGCGCCGTCAGGTCGACAGTTCGGCGGCCAGGACGGGGAGCTCGGTGATGTCGTACCAGAGCAGATCGGTCATCTCGCCCCCCGGGTCCTCGTCGATGTGGAGGCTGACGACCCTGCGCAACCCCAACGGCCGACGCAGGGCCGACACCGTGGGCTGGCTCCCCGGCTGGGGGGCGAGGTGCTCGACGTCGACATCGGCGGCGAGGATGACGCGCCGCTCGCCGTGAGCGACGAGCAGGGCCGCGGCCTCGGCGGCGGCGAGCCAGGCCAGGTGCTCGACGTCCTCGCCGGAGCCGGGCGCCACGGAGAGCACATGCGCTCCCGCGGGCAGCGACCGATCACGATGCAACGCCACCACCTGCCCCGGACCCGCCGGCAGGTAGACCCGAGCGACCGGCATCAGGTGGCTCGGCGCCGCAGCCGGGGCGCGTCGAGGAGTTCGTGAAGGGCATCGACGATGCCGTGCCCGAGGACGTCGAGGTCGGGGAAGGCGTCGCGGTCGGCATACAGGCCGTAGTAGACCCCGCCGTCGTAGGAGGTGAGACCGATGGACAGGGCCTGCCCGGGGCTGAGCGGCATGACCGGGTACGTCGAGACCATGGTGGCGCCCGCGGCATACAACGGTCGTTGTGGGCCGGGCACGTTGGTGATGGCGACGTTGTAGAGCCGGCGGGCGAAGGCACCGGCGAGCCGGGCGCCCATCGCGTGCATCGTCGGCGGCGCGAACCCGCCGAGCCCCGAAATGGTGTCGGCACCCATCGCGTGCCCGCCCTCCATCTGCTGGCGCATCGCGAAGGCGATCTGGTGCAGCCGCATGGCCGCCCGCGGCTCCCCCACCGGCAGGTCGACGAAGTATGCCGCGAGCTCGTCGCGGCCCTCGGACCCGGGTTGCTCGTGGACCCGGACCGGCACCATGGCCCGGATGCGGGTGGACCCGTGGACGGGCATCCCGCGGGTGAGCAGCCACGAGCGGAACGCGCCGGTGATGGTCGCCAGGACGACGTCGTTGACGTTGACCTCGTCGGCGAAGGCGCCCTTGGTCAGGCGGGCCCGAATCTTGCGGTAGTCCTCGAGGTCGGTGCCGATCATGACGTAGCGGCGGGCCCGGCCGACCTTGGCATTGAGGGGGGATTCGGGGGCGGCGCGGGAGGCCCGCATCACCGTCGAGAAGACCTCGCTGGCCACTGTGGACACCTTGTCGGCGGCGGCGCGCAGGTCCGAGATGCCCCCACGAATGGTCTCGAGGATCTGGCCCGGCCCGCGGACGGCGTCGGCAATTGCCCCGACGAGGAGTTCGGTGCCGGTCGGCTCGTGCCGGGGGCGCCACTTCGTCGTGCGTGCCAGTTGGGCGTCCTGGGCGCTGTCGAGGATGACGTGGCCGAGGTCGACGGTGTCGTTGCCGTCGACGAGCGCGTGGTGGGTCTTGGTGAGGATGGCGAACCGGTGGTGTTCGAGTCCTTCGACGAGGTAGACCTCCCACAGCGGGCGGTGCCGGTCGAGGGGACGGGGCATGATCCGGGCGACGAGTTCTTCGAGTTGGGCGTCGGTGCCGGGCCTGGGGAGGGCGGAGCGGCGCACGTGGTAACTCACGTCGAAGTGCTCGTCGTCGACCCAGACCGGGTTCGCGATCCCGCCGGGTACGGTGCGCACCCGCCGCCGGTAGCGCGGCACAAAGGCCAGGCGCTGCTCGATCAACCCGACCATGGCGGCGTAGTCGAAGCCGCCGGCTGGGGCGTTGAACACCATCACCGAACCGACGTGCATGGGTGTGACGGCGTCCTCCAACGCCAGGAAGGAGGCATCGAGTGAGCTCAAACGTTCGGGCACGGGGCCATCGTGTCAGACCGGGGGCCCCCCACGGCGTCCACGTGAGGAAGGTGACGTGGGGTCCGCAGTCCGGCGGCCGCGTCGTGGGCGGGCACGCGTCGGCTCCAACACCGTGGCCAGTTCCCCGATCTTCGTGGTGAGCGCGGCCTGCGGGGCGATCTCGACGAGGGTCTTCCCGTCCCACAGGGCCCGGTCGCACTCGGTCGGCGCCCACGGCAGGAAGTGCACGTCCTCGAGCCCGGAGAACCGGCTGAGCACGTCGCCAATGGTCCTTTCCGGAGCCGGGCCGTCGGCCGAACGGCGCACCTTGTTGACGACGACGATGCGCCGGGCGGTGCAGCGCGGGGCCAACTCCTGCACCCCCCGGACCAGGCGTTGAAGACCCACCGGGTCGGCGGCACCCACGACGACGACCTCGTCGGCGGCTTCCAAGACGGCCAAGGTGGCGGCATTGCGGCGGGGCGCGACCGTGTCGTAGCTCAACTCCTCGTCGTCCTCGAGCGCGAAACCGCAGTCGACAATGACCCAGCGGGCCAAACTGCGGGCCAGGGTGACGATTTCGGTCACCGCGCCGGCGCGGGCTTCGGGCCACCGATCGGCGCGGGGCAGCCCGGTGAGAACGCGCAGCCCGGGGCTCACCTCCGGGGTGAGTCGGGCCAGAGCCAGCACATCGAGATTGCCCTGATCGCTGAGGCGCGCGGCCGCGGCCAGCCCGGGGGCTTCATCAATCAGCCCGAGAGTCTGCCCGATGCAGGCACCCCAGGTATCGGCATCGATGAGCACGACGCTCAGGTCGTGCGCGGCAAGGTCGGCGGCCAGGTTGACGGCGACCGTGGTGCGACCGGGTGCCCCGACCGGTCCCCAGATCGCCACGACCCTCCCCTGCGGGGTGGGTTCGGCTTCCTCTTCGTCGTCGTCAGGGCCCGCCGCCAATAGCCCCTCGGCTGGCTGGCCCAGGCTCAGCGAGGGGCCCCAGTCCGATTCGCCCTCAGCGGTGAGCCCCGGGGTGCTCACAGTGACCGGGATGCCCACCTCGCCGGGCCGGGCATTCGGCGCCCCCGCCAAGGCCAAGGCCAGGTCGACTCCGGCATCGTCGGCATGCAGCGCGTGGAGCAACTCGGGGATCTCGGTGTCCGGGTAGATGATCGCGGGCACACCGAGTTGCCGGAGCCGACGCTCGCCGGCCTCGTCGGAGCGCTCGCACATGCCGACCACCCGCACCCCATGACCGGCCAAGGCCCGGAACACCTCACGATCCACCCCCCGGAAGGTCGCCGACACGACCGCCACGTCGGCGGTGCCGGCGGCAGCGACGGACACCAACTCGGGGATGTCGGCACAGCGCCTGACCACCTGGACATCACCGGCGGCCAACTCGAGGGTGGCGACCAGGTCGGCCTCGTGGCGGTGGTCGACGGCGGTGAGCAGCCCAAGCGTCACGAGGCGCCCCGCACGATCGACCCCGGCGTCGGGATGAGCGTGAGTTTGGCCCCGCGGTCGATGTCGGCGACCAGCGATTGGACTCCCTCACTGGGGATGACGAGATGGACTGGGCGCTGACTGACCACCCCGCCGAGCACCGACCCGGTGTCGGGGAGGGCCGCCACGGTCACCCCTTGAAGGACCCGTTCGGGAGCGGCATACGTGACACCAGTCGTCCCGGGCTGGCCGGTCGTGGGTCGGCTGACGTAGACATCCACCCGGGCCCCCGGCACCAACATCGACGCCGATGTCGTGTCCACCTGGATGGCCACGGTCTGGGTGTGCACCTGATCCCGGGTCCCCAGTGCCGCCGCGGGAATCAACTCCCCCTCTGCCACACCCCGCAGCACGAACCGGTCGCTGCCGATATCCCTGGCGGCAGACACGTAGGGTGCCACCCCATCCCCGAGCCGCACATCGACGCGGCGCACGTCGGCCTGGGTGAGGGCCTGGCCCGGGACCAGGGTGCGCTGCGCGGCATACATGGGGACGGTGTCGTCGGCATGGGCGATGACGTAACCCCCCAGAGCGGTGGACAAGACGACGAGCAGGACACCGACGATCAGCCGAGAATCGCGCCAGGAGGGGCGCCGCAACCGTTGGGCCTGTGGCGTGGGCAACTCAGTCATGCGAACCGGGCCTCCTCCTGGTCCGGTCGTGGTGACCGGACGTGCCTCGATTCTGCCCGAGCGCGGGCAGGCGCGCTCGGCGACGCATACCGCCTGTGGATAACGCCACGGTGGCGGATCGGTGGGATCGGGTGGATGCGCCGGGCACGCCCCGGCCGACCGACTCGTGGGGCGCGCGGCAACCCCTGTGGATAACGCCGACGGGGGTCGCGTCGTCGGTGGCACACTGGGGGTGTTGCCCTGGTGGGTCATCAGCCGCTGCGGCGGTTGGACCCGCCCCGACCCGCGAAGGAGGCTGCGTGTGGCCCGCCGTTTCATCCCCCTGACCGAGGTCTCCGAAATCCTGGACATCTCCGCCGATCAGGCGTATGCACTGGTCCGCACCGGTGACCTACCCGCCATCAAGGTCGGCGGTCGCGGTCAATGGCGGGTCGAGACGGTTGAACTGGAGGCGTACATCCAGCGCATGTATGCCCGTACGCGTGAGTTGGTCGCCCACGATCGCCCGTGAGCCGGGTATGCCGATCGCGCCTCGTTCGCGTCGGCGCGCTCAAGGCCAGGGCAGGCATGCGGCGCCCGCTGCTCGGCCGGGCCCGCCGAGGCGGGGCACGCACCGTCGCCTTCGGGTTTACCCGATGTGGAGAGCGGCGATCCGCCACCGGCCGTCAGCACCGACGAGGCGCAGGGCCATGGCGCGCACCCGGGCGCCGTCCTGAAGCACGACCGCGGCCTCGGCGACCCCGTCGGCGGGGATGCAGATGTGGACCCGGCGCACGAGGATGCGGGGGCGGCGGACATTGGGTTGCACGCCGGTGAGTTGTCGGCGGGCGACGGTGAGGGCGCGACGGGCGACCACGGCGTACACCTCGGGCGTCGTCCACCGCACGAGTTGGGTGGGTGGACGCAACCCGACGAGCGCCTCGGCGGCGGCCAGTCCGAGACGGTGCGCCCACGGCGCCGGGTCGGGCAGATCGGCACCTCGATCCCGCGCCCTGGGCACCGAAGGAACCCGTGGTGACAGGTCGAGCGCCAGGCTGCCCTGGATGTAGGGACCGTCGACGTGCCGGTCGGCGCGCGAGAGTTCCAGGGCCTCATCGAGGCTCACGACGGGTGGCTGCCCGGTGTCCTCGACCCGAAGGGGCCACAGGCCCGCAGCCGCGCTCATGACGCGCCTCCCCCGTTGGGTGCGGTGAGAATCTCACCGGGCCGAATGATGTCGGGGTTAGGGCCGATCACGTCGCGGTTGGCGGCATACCACCGAGGCCACTCCGCGGCGATCTGGGCCGGCGTCGCCTCGGGGCCCAAGGCGCGCGCGGCAATGGACCAGAGCGTGTCGCCGCGCACAACGACGACCTGGCGGGGCTGCGCACCGCCGTCGGTGCCGGCCGGTTGGCGTGCGGCGGGTGCGTGGAAGCGGGGATCGAGGCCGGGGCGGACCGTAGGAGCACTCGGCCGCCACCCCGGGGAACTGCCGGCGTCGGCGGGGGCGCTCGCACTGGGCTGACCGGCCTCCGGTCCGGCCCCGGGGGTGATGGAGACGTCGGGACCCGAGGTGGTGGGGGCCGCGCCGGGAGTGGCGCTCGGGCTGGGGCTGGGGCTGGGGCTCGGATCGGTTGTGGTGTGGATCAGGGTGACAACTGGCGAGCGCACCGCGCCCGCCACGGACGCCGAGGCCGACGAGGTGGGCGCCGCCTGCGCCGTGGCGGCCGCCCCGCCGACCAATGTGGCCCCGATGAGGAAGGCCACCGCCGAGCGGGCGACTCGCGGGGCGAGGGCGTTGAGCGGGGCGGCCAGGGCGCCGACGCCAGGCAACCGGCTCAGGGCCGAGGCCACCATGCCGAGCCAGAGCCAGGCCCCGAGGACCGCCCCGGCGCTCGCGGCGAGCGCCACGAGCAGTTCACTGGCACTGGCCGGACCTGGGCCACGCACCCCCTGCCACAGCAACCAGGCCCACCGGCCCAGCACCACCACCGCGAACGCTCCCACGGCCAGGGCGAGCACCACGCGCACTGCCGCCCCAAGGCCCACCCGGCCCACCCGGCCCGGCAGGCCCGCCCGGGATGGTCCGCTCGATCCCTTCTGAGGGCTGTTTGGTGCTGTTTGCATGGTTTTGACCATAGTCGACCGATTGTGTGCTGGCAAGAGGAAGGCCTCGACTACGCTTTCCGCCATGGGGCAGGCTCGGTGGGAACACCTCTTCGAGGATCTGGAAGCCCAACTGGCGGCTCAGGAACGGCTCGACACCGAGGCCGAAACGGCGGAACGCACGCGGCGGGAACGGGCGCTGGTCTCCTGGATCGATCGCCTTGCCGCTCACGAGGGCTCGGTCACGGTCGCCGCCTCCGGTGGGCAACGCATCACGGGTCGGGTCAGCGACATCGGCACCGATTGGGTGCTTCTGGAAACGACCGATGGCGGGGAGACGCTGATCCCGTTGAGCGCGGTCCGCACGGTGGAAGGACTCCGCGCACGCGCTCGGCCGGGCGGGAGCGCGCGGCGGTTCGGCCTCGGCTCGGCGCTCCGCGTTCTCGCCCGAGACCGCGCGGTGGTGGAGATCGTCGACCGCGAGGGCGGGCGGCATACGGGCACGATCGATGTCGTCCTCGCCGATGCGGCCGAGGTGGCCCTCCATCACGCCGACGAACCGCGCCGCGCCGGCAACGTTCAGGCCCGGGTTCTTATCCCGTATGCCGCGCTCGCCGCGGTGCGCCGGCTCCGCTGAGCGTCATCTCCCGGCGTGGAACTCGCCCCACTGGTCCCTCTTTTCCCGCCTGAAGTGCCCAAGGTCCACTTCGCACCGCAACATTCGGGGTGCGAAGTGGACCTTGGGCACTTCAGGCGGGAAAGGGGCGAGAGGTGAGACGGCCCGGGGGACAGCGTCAGGCCTTGCGGCCGTGGCACATCTTGAACTTCTTCCCCGATCCGCAAGGGCAGGGGGCATTCTTGGGCGTGCGGGTCAGTTGCGCGCGGGTCAGTTGCTTGTCCGCTGCCGCAGCGCCGCCGGAGCGCTCATCGTGCTCCTCGGTGCCGCCGCTCTCGCTGGGAGCCGAGTAGTGCAAGGTCCGGGCCCGCGGAGCTTCCATCCCTACCCCGGACACCTCGACCTTGCGCCGTCGGCTTCCCGATGCCGCGACCGACTCATCGTGGCTCGCCGCCTCAGAACCGGCACCGGACGGCATACCGGGCGCGGCCTGCGCCGCCCCAGCCCCGGCGGCCACCGGTTCGCCCTCGGCCTCGGTGGCGGGCGGCATACCCTTGAGCAACTCCGCGACCGGCACCGGCGCCGCCCCGACGGTCGCCTCGGGAGCCGCCTCCTGGGCGTCCTGGCCAACCTGGACGTCGACGTGGAAGAGCAGCCCGACCGCCTCCTCCTTGACCGAGTCGTTCATCGCCTGCCAGAGCAGGAACCCCTCACGCTGGTACTCCACGAGCGGGTCGCGCTGGGCCATCGCCCGCAGGCCGATACCCTCTTGGAGGTAGTCCATCTCGTAGAGGTGCTCGCGCCACTTGCGGTCGAGGACCGAGAGCATGACGCGGCGTTCGACGACCCGCATGACCTCCTCGCCGAGCGCGGCCTCGCGGGCGTCGTAGGCCCGGTGCGCGTCGGAGAGGATCTCGTCCTTGAGCACCCGGGCAGTCACCGCGGACAGCCCCCCGGCAGCCGCAACGACCTGCTCCTGGGTGACGGACACCGGGTAGAGGGCCTTGAGCGCGGTCCACAACCGGTCGAGGTTCCAGTCCTCGGGGTAGCCCTCGGCGGTCTCGCCGTCGATGTAGCCCTCGATGACATCGTTGACGAAGAACCGCAACTGCTCGTGGAGGTCCTCGCCCTCGAGGACGCGGCGCCGCTCGTCGTAGATGACGGTGCGCTGCCGGTTGAGGACGTCGTCGTACTTGAGGACGTTCTTGCGGATCTCGTAGTTCTGGGCCTCGACCTGGGTCTGCGCCGAGGCGATCGAACGGGTGACCATCTTCGACTCGATGGGCTGATCGTCGGGCAGGCCGGCAGTGTTCATGACCCGCTCGACCATGCTCGCGTTGAACAGCCGCATGAGGTGGTCCTGGAGCGAGAGGTAGAACCGTGACTCCCCCGGGTCGCCCTGCCGGCCCGATCGTCCGCGCAGCTGGTTGTCGATGCGCCGGCTCTCGTGCCGCTCGGTGCCCAGCACGTAGAGGCCGCCGAGTTCGGTGACCTCGTCGTGCTCGGCCCGGACCTCCGTCTCGGCCGCGGCGAGCGCGTCGTCCCAGGCCGCCTCATAGTCCTCGGGGGTCTCCTCGGGATCGAGGCCGCGCGCCTTGAGCGCTTGCACGGCCCGGAACTCGGGGTTGCCACCGAGCATGATGTCGGTGCCGCGCCCGGCCATGTTGGTGGCGACGGTGACGGCGAACTTCCGCCCGGCCTCGGCGACGATCGCGGCCTCGCGCTCGTGGTGCTTGGCGTTGAGGACCTCGTGCTCGACACCGCGCCGGCGCAATTGGTCGGAGAGGTACTCGCTCTTCTCGACGCTCACCGTGCCGACGAGGACCGGCTGGCCCTTGGCGTACCGCTTGACGATGTCCTTGACGACCGCTTCGTACTTGGCGACCTCGCCCTTGTACACCAGATCGGGCAGGTCGGCGCGGATCATCGGCTTGTTCGTCGGGATGGTGACGACATCGACCTTGTAGATGCCGTTGAGTTCGGCGGCCTCGGTCTGGGCGGTGCCGGTCATCCCGGAGAGCTTGTCGTACATCCGGAAGTAGTTCTGGAGGGTGATGGTCGCCAGGGTCTGGTTCTCGTTCTGGATCTCCACCCCCTCCTTGGCCTCGATGGCCTGGTGCATCCCGTCGTTGTACCGCCGCCCGGGGAGCATCCGGCCGGTGTGTTCGTCGACGATGAGGACCTCGCCGTTCAAGACGACGTAGTCCTTGTCGCGGTGGAAGAGTTCCTTGGCCTTGATGGCGTTGTTGAGATAGCCGATCAAGGGGGTGTTGCTGCTCTCGTAGAGGTTGTCGATCCCGAGGTAGTCCTCGACCTTGTCGATGCCCTGCTCGAGCACCCCGACGGTCTTCTTCTTTTCGTCGACGGCGTAATCGCCCTTGGACGGTATGCCGCGCATCGGGTCCCCGTCCTCGCCCCGCTCGAGCCGGCGGGCGATCTTGGCGAACTCGACGTACCACTTGGTCGGCTGGTCGGCCGGGCCGGAGATGATGAGGGGCGTGCGGGCCTCGTCGATGAGGATCGAGTCGACCTCGTCGACGATGGCGAAGTTGTGGCCGCGCTGAACGAGTTCGTCGGGCGTCCAGGCCATGTTGTCGCGCAGGTAGTCGAACCCGAACTCGTTGTTCGTGCCGTAGGTGATGTCCTTGGCGTACTCGGCGCGCCGCTCCTCGGGCGTCATCGAGGCGAGGATGCAGCCGGTTTCGAGGCCGAGCATGCGGTGGATGCGCCCGACCATTTCGGACTGGTACTCGGCGAGGTAGTCGTTGACGGTGACGACGTGGACGCCCTTGCCGGTGAGGGCGTTGAGATAACTCGGCAGTGTCGCGACGAGCGTCTTGCCTTCACCGGTCTTCATCTCGGCGACCTTGCCGAGGTGGAGGGCCGCCCCGCCCATGATCTGGACGTCGAAGTGCCGCTTGCCCAGGGTCCGTTTGCTCGCCTCACGCACCGCCGCGAACGCCTCGGGGAGGATGTCATCGAGGCTGGCCCCGTCGGCGAGCCGCTTCCGGAAGGCGTCGGTTTCGGCCCGCAACTCGGCGTCGGTCAACTTCTCGAAGTCGTCCTCGATGGCGCTGACCTGGGCCGCGATGCTCTGCAGCCGCTTGAGCGTGCGCCCTTCCCCGGCACGCAGCAACTTCTCGACGATCTTCACCACGGGGCCAAAACTCCTCGACAGACGACGGGGTCGGCGAGGTGAGGCACCCGGCCGGGACCTACCAAGCCTAGTCGCGTCAACGGCATACCCCGATATTCGGTTCCCTGAGCGGTTGGTGACCTGATTGGGTGAGGGTTATGACTGGTATGCCGTTCCCGGCCTGTGTGCCCGCCCTCACCGACGCCGTGGTCCGGTTGCGGGCGCACCGGGCGGGCGATGTGGACCGGATCACCGAGCAGTCCAACGACCCGGAGTCGGTGCGGTGGACGACGGTGCCGCAGCCGTATGCCGCCGAGCAGGCCAGGGAGTTTCTCGCCCTTATCGAGACGTCCTGGGGTGAGGCCGAGGGGCATCGGTACTGGGCGGTCTGCGCGGCCGACGACCCCGCCGAGACGTACCTGGGGACGATCGACCTGCGGCCCCGGGGTGCCGGGATGGCGACGGTCGGCTTCGGGTTGCACCCCGCCGGGCGCGGCCGGCACCTGATGGCGGCCGCGCTGCGCCAGCTGTGCCGGTGGTGGTTCGCCCAGGGTGGGGTGCGGGTGCACTGGACGGCGAACCGGGGCAACTTCGCCTCGTGGCGGGTGGCCTGGGCGTGCGGGTTCACCCGGCACGGCACGACTCCTGGGCAGCTGCCCCAGCGCGGGGAACTCTTGGACGCCTGGACCGCGAGCCTGGCGGCCGGGGAACCCATGCGACCCGCTGCGCCATGGTCCGAGCCGCCGGTGCTGGGCAGGGGAGCCGGCGACGGCGCGGGAGGCAACGAGACTGCGGGCCGCAGCGAGAACTCGGGCAGCAGCGGGAGTTGCAGTGACGGCGTCGCGAGCGCCGGCAGGAAGCGCGTGCCCGGCGCGACAATCGTCCTGCGACCCTGGCGCGACGACGACGCGGCAGTTGCACAACGGCATACCCATCCCCCGCACTATCTGCCGGCGCGCGCGGTGCCGACCCCGGAGACGTTCACCGAGTGGCTGCTGCGCGCGCGGGAGCGCATGGCGCAGGGGCGCAGCCTCAACTGGTGCATCGCCGACGCCCGGACCGACGACCCGCTCGGGGAGGTGCTGGTCTTCGTCCACGAGGAGCATCTCGGGGCGGTCGACACCGCCGAACTCGGCTATTGGCTGCGCCCTGACGCGCGGGGTCGTGGGTTGGCCGAGGCCGCGGCCCGGCTGGCTGTCGACCATGCCCTGGCGGCGGTCGCCGACGGCGGGCTGGGGCTGCGCCGCCTGGTCGCGGTGACGGCCGCGGACAACACGGCGAGCAACACGGTCTTGGAGCGCTGCGGGTTCACCCGGTGGGGGCATGAGGCGGCGGCCACGGCCCCCGACGGCTCGGTGGGCCCGGCCGACTACTGGGAGCGCGTGCCCTGATCACTCTTTTCCCGCCTGAACCGTCCAGGGTCCACTTCGCACCCCGACTGTCGGGGTGCGAAGTAGACGTTAGGTGGTTCAGGCGGGAAAGGGGAGACGGGTCCACCGCGGAAAATGCGCGGCCGAGGCAGGCCGCGCCCCCCACCCGGGTCACGGCATGCGCTGGGCCAATCGGTAGCCGCCCACATCGGCGATGTCGACATAGTGCACCCCCGGATGCTGGCCCTCGGCATACGCAGCGGCCGAGCCCGGGTCGCTCCCCCAGCCGGCGGCCCGGTCGAGAAGGAGGACGTCGGGCACCGGGTTGCCGGGCACCCCCACATAGGTCACGGTCGTGCGGTCGACGAGGTAGTTGAGCAGCCCGGTGTCGGTCTCCACGACTACCCCGTCGGGGATGAGCGCCAAGACCTGCGCGGCGGCCTCCGCCCGCGGCGAGGGGGCCCAGAACTGCGGCGTGGCCCAGGCCGCCAACGCCGTCTGCGGCAGGAAACCCACGGCCACGACGAGCGCCACGGCCGGGGCCAATCGCGCCAGCCATGAGCCCCCGGCGGTGAGCCGCCCCCAGCGTGACCCGGCCCGGATGCCGCGCAGTCGGTGCACGCCGTCGATCAGGGCTGCGGTCATCACCGGCATGAGGACCAGGTCATAGTGGAAAATGAAACTCCAGTACGACGAGTGCCCGGACCAGAACCGCCACAACAGGGTTGGCACGGCCGCGAGGACCAGCGGCGAACGCACCGCCACCACCCCGCCGGCACCCAGCAGCAAAGCCAACGTCAACCGTTTCTCCGGGGCATCGACCAGCCCGGTGACGACCCGCCACGGCTGGCTCCGCAGCGCCTCGACATCGAGCAACCCGCCATAGGCCCAGCCACGCGTGTTGGCCCACGGAATGAGGACCCAGAGCACGAGAACGAACGCGCCGATGCCCCCGGCACCAAGGGCCACGGCATACCGGCGCGGGGCCCGCATCACCCACAAGACCACACCGAGCGCCGCCACCGTCAGCCCCAAATCCTCCTTGACGAGCACCAGGGGCAGCGCCCACGCCACGCACGCCCCCCACTGACGCCGCCGCGCGTGCACCAAAGCCAGGGCGAGCAGCGGCACCGCGAGCGCGACCTCGTGGAACTGGAAGGCCACCGCCTGAATCACCCCGAAACTCAGGAGGTATGCCGCGCCGACCACCGCGCCGTTGACCCGCCCCAGCGCGCGCACCGCGTCGCCGGTGAGCACCGCAGCCGACCAGGCTAGCAACGCCGCTTGCGCGACGAGCAGCGCAAAGGCGCTCGGCCACACCCGGTAGAGCGGCGCGAGCACGACGAGCAACGGGCTGAAATGGTCACCGAGAAGGAGGTACCCCGGGCCCTTGATCGGTACGACCGGGGGCTGGAGGTGCGCATACGCCTTGACCGCCTGCGTGAAGATCCCCAAGTCCCACGACGGGGTCCACAGCGTCTGCCACTGGCGCACCCCGTGGATCGTCCAGATCGTGAATCCGATCACCGCGACGACCCCGGCAATGAGCCGCCGCGCCCCCGCACTCGGCCCCGGCACGCTCGTCACACCTGGCACGCTCGTCGCACCGGGGGCCGACGGTTCCCCCGCCCCCGAGGCCAGGTCCTGGGCGGCGCCCTCGTTGTCGACGCTCACGGCATACCGTCCACGGCACCCAACGCCAGCCAGCCGGCGAGCAGGTCGAGTTCGGCGGCCAACTCGTCGCGATCGGCGCGGCCACCGCGACCGGATTCCCAGGTCACCTGCTGGACCCGGAGCGCTCCCGCGGCCCGATCCGACTTCAGGTCGACCCGGCCCACGAGTTCGTCGCCGAGGAGGAACGGCAGCACGTAATACCCGTGAACCCGCTGTGTCGCCGGCACATAGATCTCCAACCGGTAGTCGAAACCGAAGAGCCCCCGCACCCGATCCCGGGTCCACACGAGCGAGTCGAAGGGGCTGAGGAGCGCGCGGGCGTGCAGCCGCCGGGGCCGGCGCGCCTCTCGATGGAGGTATGCCGCCCGCCCCCACCCCGCGACCCGCACCTCCCGGAGCACCCCCCGCTTGAGCAGCGTGTCGAGGGCCGGACGGGCCTGCTCGGGACGCAGCCGGGCGTAGTCACGCAGGCACGACTCGGTGCCGATGCCGTGAGCGCGGGCACCTGCCTCCATGAGGGCAAGGAACGACTCCTCCGGCGCTAGCCGCAGGTCGACCAGGGCGCGGTCGGCGGGGGCGAACACTCGGGCCGGCACGGCATACCGGCGTTCGAATTGGCGCGTGCGCCCCGCGGAGGTGAGCTCACCGGCCCAGAAGAGGTGCTCGAGCGCGTTCTTGACGAGCGACCAGTTCCACCCCCACTCGGTCCGCTCCCGAGGGTGGTCCGCGGCGAGGGCTGCCTCGACCTCGCGGCTGGTGAGGGGACCACGGGCCGCCACCTCGGCATGGACGGCCGCCACGACCTGGGGATGGTCGCGGGCGACACGCTGCATCCCGCCCCACGACCGGTCGTGCGCCCGATCCATCCGAAACCGGAAATGCGGCCACAACCGCGGCGCGATGAGGCTCGCCTCGTGCGCCCAGTACTCGATGACCCGGCGCGGTGCGTGGTCCCGCAGCCGGTCGAGCAGGGCCATGTCGTAGGGCCCCAGGCGTGCGACGAAGGGGAGGTAGTGGCTGCGGACGAGGACGTTGACACTGTCGATCTGGATGATGCCCAGGGTGTCGACAACCCGCCTCAGGTCGCGCACGGTGACCGACCCGGACGCGGGACGGGGACGCCCGAACCCCTGCGCGGCCAGCGCGATCCGTCGCGCCGCTGCCGCACTCACATGCTCGACCCGGCGCTCAGTCGTCGGCATCGAGCAGGTTGCTGCGCATGGCATACATGGCGGCTTCGACCCGGCTGTGCAACTGGAGTTTCTCCAAGATGTTGCGCACATGGTTTTTCACGGTGTTCTCGGAAATGAACAACTCCTTGGCGATCTCCTTGTTGGCCGCGCCGCGAGCCACGAGCCGGAGCACCTCGAGTTCACGCTCGGTCAGGCGCGGCCCGGTGGGTTGCGCCGCCGCCCGGCGCGAGAGCCGGCCGAACTCGGCGATGAGTTGTGCGGCCAACCGGGGCGGAATCATCGAATGGCCGGCCTGCACCGCCCGCACGGACTCGGCGACCCCTTCGGCGGGCTCGTCCTTGAGCAGATAGCCACTGGCGCCGGCGCGCAGGGCTTCGAACAAGTCGGACTCCTCGTCCGAGACGGTGAGCATGAGGATTTTCGCCGACGGGACCGCGGCCTTGATCTGGCTGCAGGCCGCGATCCCGTCGAGCACCGGCATGCGCACGTCCATGAGGACCACATCGGGCACCATCGAGATCGCCAAATCGACGACCTCCACCCCGTTCGCGGCCTCACCGACGATCTCGATGTCATCCTCGAGGCCGATGACCGCACGCATCCCCCGGCGGTAGAGGTCGTGGTCGTCGGCGACCAGCACCCGGAGGCGTTCTGCCGTTCCAGGAGCACTCGACATCGCACTCGTCACATTCGTCATGCTGTCACGCTGAAGTCACGATTCGGCCTCACCCTCACCGAACACTCCTAGGAAGGAACCGGCGCCGGCTCCAGGTTGAGGTGAATCACCCCGTAGGACCAGCCGCGACGCCGATAGACGACACTCGCATTGCCGGTCTCGCTGTCCTGGAACAGATAGAAGTCGTGACCAACCAGTTCCATCTCACGCAACGCCTCGGCGAGGGTCATCGGGCGGGAGCGGTGCACCTTCTCGCGCACCTCGATGGGGCTGTCGGCGAACCCGTCGGTGCTCGCGGCCGCACCGCCCGCGTCCTGGTCGCCCGCCTCGACGGCCACAGCCGGTGCTGGTGTTTCCGGCGGGGCCCACGCGCGGGCGGTCGCGCTCGCGAGCGACTCCGGGGTCCGCCGCCCGCGCCGCACCTGGCGGCGGTCGTTCTGCCGGCGCAGCCGCTCCATCAACTTGTCGAGGGCCATGTCGAGCGCGGCATATTTGTCGTCGTGGCAGGCCTCGGCCCGGACCACCGGACCCTTGTCGTGACAGGTGATCTCGACCCGTTCACAGGCCTTGCTTTGCCGCCGGTTGGGCTCGTGACTGACCATCACGTCGATCCGTCGCGTGCGCGGGGCCAACTGGGTCACCTTGGCGAGCTTGCCGGCGATGTGTTCACGAAAGCGATCGGAGACGCTCACATGACGGCCAGTGACGACAATATCCACGGGGAATCCTCCTGTGCGAGAACGAGATCGGTGGTGGTCGGGCACGCCGAGCCCGTCAACGTCGGCGGTACCACCTCCTGGGGAGGACGTCCATACAAGGACGTTAGTCCGGTTTCGGTGGAGCCACAACCGTCGATTCACCAGTCACCACGGCGGCGGGCCTCGTCGCGAAGGCGCGCCGCGGCGTGGCGGCGATGACGGCGGCCCGCACCGACACCCCGGCCGCACCCAACGCCCGAGCCCCTTCGACCAGGGTGGCACCAGTCGTCACGATGTCATCGACGAGGACCACGCGGTGCCCGCCCAGCAGGTCGACGGCACCCGGTGCCAGGGCCATCGCCCCGGCAAGGTTGACCCGGCGCGCCTCGGCATCGAGACCGGACTGATCGCGGGTGGCCCGCACCGGGCGCAGCACCCGGATCACGCGCACCGGCCCCGGGAGCAGTTCGGCCGCACCGACGACCAGCGACTCCAGAGGCCGGTCGCCTCGACGCCGTCGGCTTCGCCCCGAGGCGGGCACCGGCACGAGGAGCACCGATGGCCGTGGACCATCCGGCCGCGCCTCGGGCAACCGCGGCGCTTCCATCGCGGCCCGGATCGCCGCCGCCAACAGCGGCGCCAGGACGCCCGCGAGGTCGCGACGGTCGGCATCCTTGTATGCCGTGAGCAGCACCCGCAGCACCCCGTCGAGGCCCGCTGCGGCCCAGCACGGCGGCATCTGGGCCGGGCACGGCGAGGGGCGCACGAGGCGTGGGCCGGCGGCATACCGGCCGTGCGCCAAGGCCACCCGGCACCGCCGGCACAGTGTCTCGGCCCGCACCCCGCACGCGGCGCACCGACCGGGCACGATCAAGCGTTGCAACGACCCGACCAGTTCCATGGGGTCAGCGTGCGACCCGCTGGCTGGGCCCGCCAGCGACCGACGGCAGTTGGGGACGACACACCCCGCGCGCGCGCGCCTGTGGACAGCGGCGGCAGACCCCGGCGCTAGCGACCGGGAACGAGCAATTCGTCGCCGGTGCCCGCGGCGACCCACAGGGGACCGGAGCGCATGAGCACCTTGTTGTCCGCTGTGCGCACGAGCAGTTGTCGCTCGCCACTGGGGGTCGTGAGATCGGCGCCGGTGGGGACGTCGGGCAGTTCTCGGGTGGTGCCGTCCAAGGAGAAGAGCACCGGTCGCATGTCCCGGCCCGGGCTCGATACCAAGGTGGCGACACTGGTGAGGTCGAGCCACACCACGGCGGTGAAGGATGACCCGGCCGGGGCCACCGACCCGAGGGCGACCGGGTCGGCAAGCCGCTGCGGGATGCCGTTGCTCGACCGCACGACGCCCGTGACGTCGAGCCGGGTGACGCCCTGACCGTCGGCGCTGACGATCGCCACCCGCTCACCATCGGGGCTGACTCGCACCCACCGCACACTGCGCCCGCTCAACCAGGGCGCCGCCACCGGCCGTGCCGTCGGCGTGGCCTCGGCAGCCGACAGGACATACACGGCCGCCCCGCTGCCGGGGGCCGGGGACGACGTCGCGGACGAGGCCGGCCCGCCGGCCCCCACCCACAGATAGCCCAGTGCGTCGAACGTGGGATTGCTCAAATTGGCCGCAAACGACGGCACCTCGGTGCGGGTCGTGCCCCGCCACCAGGACAGCACCGAACGGCCGGCGGAGACCGCGGCCACCTCGCTCCCCGTGGCGGACACGGCCAGCCCCACCCACTCGGTGCCGATCGCGGGCAGGTCGTCGCGTGGCCGGATCGCCTTGGGATCTTGACCGTTGTCCGGCGCCACGGGGTCGAGGACTCGGAGCCGGCCGCTCTGACGCACCAAGGCGTTCGCCGAGGGCAGCGTCGCGGACGGGCTGAAACCCACCTGGGCCGGGTCACTGATGGGGGCGCGAGCACCCGGCGGTTCGATCGTCGCCCCGTCGACCTGCAGCGACACCGAGAGCACTGTCGGGTCCTGGGTGAGCGTCGCCACGAACTGGGCCCAGAGGTTCTGCCGGAGGGTCTGCTCCGCTGGCGGCCGCTGGCTCAGTTCCACGGTCGCGACCCCGCTTTGCACCGAAACCGCCTCAGCGGACAGCCGGGTGCCGCTGACCACGGCGGTCGTCGCCACCCCGGCCAGGTCGGCGGGAACCGGTGCCAACTGGGCGCGGGCCAGCCGGGAGGTGACGTGGTCGAGGGGGAACCAGCGCAGCACCGGGACGAGGGTGCGACGGTCCACGGCGACGTAGTGGACGGCATACGGCTGGAAGAGGCGGCGCACGTCGGCGGCCGTCACCCAGCGCCCGAAGCCGGTGGGGAGCGCGGTGATGCGGTTCTCACCGTTGACCTGCCCGACGGTGACCGTCACCGAGGCGCGCGACCCGGCGGCCGCAAGCACATAGTGCCCGTCGGCGGTGATCGTCGCGACCAAAGGGGCCGAGAGCACGGCCGACCCATCCGCGGCCGTGTCGATGGTGAGGTCGCTTTCGCCGGAGACGATGACAACGTCCCCGTCGGGCGACCAATCCTTGGCGGCATTCTTGCCGAGGAAGGCCCGGGCCGTGTCGTAGTCGCCGTCACTGGCCGCGCCGGCCCGAACGAACCCGCGCACGATCTGTTCGGGTCCGGCACCGGCCGCCGGCCCCGGGTAGGACACCCGGACCCTCGAGATGTCCTCCCCGCCCACGTCAAGGCCGGAGTGAATCGTGCCGTCACCGCCGATGCCGGCGCAGCCGGTGGCCCAGAGCGCGGCAATGAGCACCAGCAGCGTCGCCACGAGTAGGCCGCCACGCCGTCGTGGCGGGTGGGTCGAGCCGGTATGCCGGGCCGGCCCCCTGGCGGCCTCGGCACCCGGTGGGCGGCTCATTCCACGTCCTCGTGGGGAGCCAACGGGAGCGGCGACGACGTCAGGGTCCCCTCGGCATACCGGGGCACCGTCAACCGGAACCGCGACCCATCCCCGGGGCTGCCCCAGGCCTGCAACCACCCGTTGTGGAGGCGAGCATCCTCCATGGCGATGGCCAGGCCCAGCCCGGTGCCGCCGGTCGTGCGAGCCCGGGCCGGGTCGGCGCGCCAGAAGCGCGTGAACACCAGGGCCGCCTCCCCGGGGCGCAACCCCACCCCGTGGTCCTCGACGACGACCGCCACCGCCTCCCCATCGCTGCGCACCGTCGCCAGGACCGGTTCCCCTTCGGAATGCTCGACGGCGTTGACGAGCAGATTGCGCAGGATGCGCTCGACGCGGCGTTCGTCGACCTCCGCCTCGCAGGGGGTGTCGGGCAGGTCGAGCACGATGCGAGTGCCGCGCCGCTGCGCCAGCGGGCCGGTCGCCTCGGCGACCGCCGTCACCGTGGTCCGCAGGTCGACGTCCTCGACGACCAACTCCGCCGCCCCGGCATCGAAGCGGCTGATCTCCAGCAGGTCCGCGAGCAGCGCCTCGAAGCGATCCAGTTCCCCCTGCAGGAGCTCCGCCGACCGCGCCACGGTGGGATCGAAATCGGCGCGCGAGCCATGAATGAGATCGACGGCCATCCGGATCGTCGTCAACGGGGTGCGCAACTCGTGCGACACGTCGGAGACGAACCGCTGCTGCACCCGGGACAGATCCTCCAACTGCCGGATCTGGCTCTGCAGCGAGTCGGCCATCTCGTTGAGCGAGGTCGCCAATTGGGCCAGGTCGTCCTCACCCGACGGGGTCATCCGCTCGTTGAGTGCACCGCTGGACAGCCGCTGCGCCACGGCCGCCGCGCGGCGCACCGGCGTCACCACCTGCCGGGTGACGACCCAGGCCACGGCACCGACAAGCACGGCGAGGATGAGGCCGGCCAGGAGGAAGGCGTTCTGGATGAACACCATGGTCGCCTGCTCACGCTGCATGGGATAGATGACGTACAGGTCGTACATGCCGGCAGAGGGCACCGAGATGGTGCTCCCGACAATGACCGCCGGCACGGTGTCGCCGTCGAGGTCGATGTCGGTGACCTGGGTGTGCTGACGCGTCGGCGCGTCGCTGACCGCCTTGCGCAGATCGGTGCCGACCGCCGACAGCCCCACCGAACCGGTGGCGACCGTTCCGAGGACGAGCGGATTGGTGTTGGCGAGCCCGCGAGCCATGACGGCATACCGGGTGGGTTGGGGGTCGGAGGGTTTGAGGCGCCCGATGAGGTCACCCGCGGTGACGTTGAGCCTTTCGACGGTGCGCTGCCCGGCATAACTGTCCCAGCGGGACTGGGTGTCCCGAGCGAGGGTGCGCGCTTCGTACTGGCTCGCCGTGATCTTCTGCTCGGTCAGGCCGCTGGCGATCTCGCGGTAGAGGTAGGCGCCGAGCAGCCCGACGACCAGGGCGCTGAGGAGCACCGTGGTGGTGACCACGCGCAGTTGGAGAGATTGGCGCCAAGCCCGGTGGATTCGCCCGAGCCGGCCCAGCAGGAGCCGCTCGGTATGCCGTGCCGCCCCGGTCACGGCACGCCGCACCCGCGGCCCGCGGCGGGCCGGGGCGGACGGAGCCGGATCGGTGCTCAGGCCGGCCCGGCCTTGTATCCGACCCCCCGGACCGTGACAACGATCTCGGGGCGCTCGGGGTCCTTTTCGACCTTCGAGCGCAACCGTTGCACGTGCACGTTGACCAGGCGGGTGTCGCCGGCGTGCCGGTACCCCCACACCTGCTCGAGGAGGACCTCCCGGGTGAAGACCTGCCACGGTTTGCGCGCGAGGGCCACGAGGAGGTCGAACTCCAAGGGGGTGAGGTTGAGTTTCTGACCCCCGCGCCGCACGGAGTGCCCGGCGACGTCGATGACGAGGTCACCGATGGTGAGCCGCTCGGGGTCGGGTTCGTCACCGCGGCGCAGGCGAGCCCGGATCCGCGCGATGAGTTCCTGGGTCTTGAACGGTTTGACGACATAGTCGTCGGCACCGGATTCGAGGCCCACGACGACGTCGAGGGTGTCGGTGCGGGCGGTGAGCATGACGATCGGGACGCCGGATTCGGCACGGATGCGGCGGCATACCTCCAAGCCGTCGATGCCAGGCAGCATGACGTCGAGGAGCACGACGTCGGGGCGCGACTCCCGGAACGCCGCCACCGCCGACGACCCGTCGGCGACGTGGGTGACGTCGAGACCTTCGTTGCTCAACACCAGGCCCAGCATCTCGGCCAGGGCAAGGTCGTCGTCGACGACGAGCACGCGACCTTTCACGCGGACACTCCCTCCCTGGGCACGGGTTTCCCCGCCATCATCACATAGCGGCTCGGTATGCCGTGACCGACCCGTGACCTTTGGGCGCGTCGAGGACTCAGTAGCGGTAGTGCTCGGGCTTGTAGGGACCGGCGACATCGACGCCGAGGTATTCGGCCTGTTCCTTGGTGAGCTCGGTCAACTCCACGCCAAGGGCCTCCAGGTGGGCCCGGGCCACCTTCTCGTCGAGGTGCTTGGGCAGCGTCTTGACCTGCGGCTGGCCCTCCTCGTCGCGGTAGTCCTCGGGGGCGGCGAAGAGCTCCATCTGGGCAATCGTCTGGTTGGAGAACGAGTTGGACATGACGAAGCTCGGGTGGCCGGTGGCGTTGCCGAGGTTCATCAGGCGCCCCTCGGACAAGACGATGATCGAGTGGCCGTCGGGGAACGCCCACTCGTGGACCTGGGGCTTGATCTCGGTCTTGACCACGCCCTCGACTCGAGCCAGGCCGGCCATGTCGATCTCGTTGTCGAAGTGACCGATGTTGGAGACGATCGCCTTGTTCTTCATCCGCGCCATGTGCTCGGCGGTGATGACGTCGAAGCACCCGGTCGTCGTGACGAAGATGTCGCCGTACTCGCAGGCCTTGTCCATGGTCGTCACCTGGAACCCCTCCATCGCCGCCTGCAGCGCACAGATGGGGTCGACCTCGGTGACGACGACCCGGGCCCCTTGACCGGCGAGGGACTGGGCGCAGCCCTTGCCGACGTCACCATAGCCGGCGACCACGGCGACCTTGCCGCCGATGAGGACGTCAGTGGCCCGGTTGAGGCCGTCGATGAGGGAGTGGCGGCAGCCGTACTTGTTGTCGAACTTGGACTTGGTCACCGAGTCGTTGACGTTGATGGCCGGGAACAACAACTCCCCGGCCTCGGCCAACTGGTAGAGCCGGTGGACACCGGTCGTCGTTTCCTCGGTGACCCCCTTGATGCCCTGCGCGATCCGGGTCCACTTGGTCGGGTCGGCCGCCATCGTCTGCCGGACGAGCGCCTTGAACACCCCGAACTCCTCGGAGTCCTCCTCGGTGGTCGGAGGCACCTGCCCGGCCTGCTCCCAGGCCCGCCCCTTGTGGACGAGCATGGTCGCGTCCCCGCCGTCGTCGAGGATCATGTTCGGGCCCTCGCCGGCGTCCTGGCCGGGCCAGGTGAGGATCTTGTCGGTGCACACCCAGTACTCCGGCAAGGTCTCGCCCTTCCAGGCGAACACCGACACCCCCTGCGGGTCCTCCGGGGTGCCGTGCGGGCCGACGACGACGGCCGCGGCGGCCTCGTCTTGGGTGGAGTAGATGTTGCACGAGGCCCAGCGCACCTGGGCCCCGAGGGCGACGAGGGTTTCGATGAGCACCGCGGTCTGCACGGTCATGTGGAGTGAACCGGCGATCCGGGCCCCCGCGAGCGGTTGCGCCGCGGCATACTCCGCGCGCAGCGCCATCAACCCGGGCATCTCGTGCTCGGCGAGGCGGATTTGGTGGCGGCCGGCGGACGCCAGCGACAAGTCGCGGACGGCATACTCGAAAGACATGGGGGAAACTCCTGGTCGAAGAGGGCGAATGACCCGGCGTCGCCCTTCAGGGCACACGGTGGTGGGTTATCGCCCACGCCGGCGACCACCCAGTCTACCGGCGAGCCGACCCGTCCTCCCCGCGTCCGTCTAGGCTTCAGTCCCGTGAGTGGAGGACTCTTCGCGCTGCTGGACGACATCGCTGTGCTCGTGCGAGCCAGCGCCGCATCGGTCGACGATGTCGCCGCAGCGGCCGGGCGGGCCAGCGCCAAGGCCGCCGGGGTCGTCATCGACGACACCGCGGTCACGCCGCGCTACGTCCACGGGCTGGAACCGGCCCGTGAGTTGCCCATCGTGCGCCGCATCGCCATGGGGTCGCTGCGCAACAAACTCCTGGCGATCGTGCCGGTCGCCTTGCTGCTCAGCCAGTTTCTCCCCGGCGCGTTGACGCCGCTGCTCATGCTCGGCGGGACGTACCTGTGTTTCGAGGCCGCCGAGAAGGTCTGGGAACGGCTGGCGCACCACGGCGGCGAGGCATCCCCCGCCGAGGACGCCAGCCTCGATGCCCCCGACGAGGACCGGCTCGTCGCCTCGGCCGTGCGCACCGATTTCATCCTCTCCGCCGAGATCATGGTCATCAGCCTCGGCGAGGTGGTCACCGAACCGCTGCTCAACCGGACCCTGATTCTCGTCGTCGTCGCGGTCACGATGACGGCCCTCGTCTATGGCGTGGTCGCCCTCATCGTCAAGATGGACGACGTCGGCCTGCACCTGGCCCGTCGCGGCCGCCCGGTCACCGGTCCGCTCGGGCGCGGGCTGGTGGCCGCCATGCCCCGAGTCCTCACCGTGCTCTCCAGCGTCGGAGTGGCGGCCATGGCGTGGGTCGGGGGTCACATGCTCCTCGCCGGGTTCGCGGAGATCGGCTCGCGGGTGGGGTGGCCGGCGCTCGGGGCGCCCTACGGGTGGGTCCATCACGCGGAGGTCGCCGTCACCGGTGCGGTCGGCCCGCTCGGCGGGGTCCTCGGCTGGCTGACCAACACCGCCGGCTCGACGGTCTTCGGGCTGCTCGTCGGGGCGCTGGTCGCCGCCGTGCTCCACCTGGTTCCCCGGCGCTCGCGCCCCTGATCGCAAGAGAGAGTCCGGTATGCCGTCTGCTCGCGGAACGCTCCCCTGGGCGCCTGCCGCTGCCCACCCCCAATTGCTGGCCCCGCCGGTGGCCGCTGCCGTGGGTGCCGTGCCATCGGCCCTCGTCGCCGCCATCGACGACCCCCTCGCCGACACCGCGGCGTTCTGCGCGGCCTACGACGTGGCCCCCGGGTCGTCCGCCAACTGCGTCGTCGTCGCAGGTCGTCGCGGGGAGGTCACCCGGTATGCCGCGGTGCTCGTCCTCGCGACGCAGCGCGCCGACATCAACGGGATCGTGCGCCGCCACCTCGACGTACGCAAGATTTCGTTTGCCCCCCGCGAGACGGCGACCGGGCTGACCGGGATGGAGTTCGGCGGGATCACCCCGGTCGGGCTCCCGCAGACCTGGCCGATCCTCATCGATCCGGCAGTCCTCGCGGCCGGCCCGGTCGTCATCGGCAGTGGCCTGCGCCGCAGCAAACTGCTCGTCGAGCCGACCGACCTGCTCGCCCTGCCCGGCGCCCTCGCCCTCGAGTTGGCGCTACCGCCCGCCGCCGACTGAGGTCCCCGCGGCTGGTACCCCACACTGGGCGCCGCACCCCGGGGTCCCGGGTCGGGTGCCACGGGCGCGGGCCGAGCAGCGGATCAGGAGGTGCGGTCCCGGAGGTCGGCGACATGGGCGGACACGACCGGGTCGACACCGAGGCCGAGCGCGGCATACGTCGTCGCATAGTCGCCGAGGGCGACGAGCGAGGCCAACCGGGCCACCGCGGACCGGCCCTCCGCACGCACCTCGCGAACCCGCGCCCCGACCGAGCGGGCCGCCTCCGCGACGGCCTCGGCGAGGTGCTCCCGGCCCGCCTCGCCGGGTGAGTGGCCGGGCGCCGCGGACGCGGCGTCGCGGATCAGGACGAGCGAGAGCGGCAGGGTCGCCGGTCCGTCGAGGAAGGGGTCGGCGAACAGGTCGCGCCCACCGAGGGCGCGGGCGCCGCCGTCGGCATGCGGGCCGTCGAAGCACGCGACGATGGTCGCCGCATCGTCGGGCAGGGTGCCATGCGTCGCCGGTATGCGCGCGGTGCGGGCCGCCATCGCCGCCATCCGCCGAGCCGCCACCCCGGCGAGCGGCCCGTCCCCGAGAATCAGGGGCACGGTGTCGGAGAGGGCCAGGGCGAGGTCCTTGCCCGGGTTGACGAAGGATTCGCTGGAGGGGCGGCACTCCTCCGCCCTGGCGTCCAGGATGTCGGCGGCCTCGTCAAGGGCCGCGGTCGGGACATCGACGACGCCGAGCCGGTCGGCCGCGCGCAAGACGGGGACGAGCAGCGACCACAGCGCGGTGCGCGACGACGGTGACGGCACGGCGATGTCGACCTGGGTGCCGCGTGCCTGCCGGGACACGGCCGCGAGCGGACTGTCGGCGGCGGCCACGGTGAGCAGGGACGCCCCCCGCCGGGCGGCCTCGGTCGCCAACCGCAGCGGACCCGCGGCCCGGCCGGATTGGGACACGGCGACGACCAGGTCGAGCGGGCCGACCCATCCCGGGAGCGCCCCACCGGAGCGGGTCGTGACCGGCACCGGGCTGTGCGCATCGGCGAGGAGGTCGAGGACGTTCCCGACGAGCCCGGACCCACCGAGCGCGGCCACGAGCACCGACCGGGGGCGGTCCGCGCGCGACCAGCGCTCCACCCCGGCCTCGTCGGTAGCCACCATCGCGCGACGCACCTGGGCCCCGCCGCTGGCCAGCGCCCGCAGCGCGCCCCGCGAATCGGCCTGCTCGAGGGCGTCGACATCGTCGAGGCGGGTTTCGTCGATCCAGGTCATCGCGGTGTCTCCTCTGGCCGGGCAGGCTCTGGGAACCACGGTAATCGCGGTGGAGTCGGCGCGAGCACCGCGGCCGGTCGAGGCCGCGGCTACGCGGGCGTGCGGGCCTCGTCGATGAGAAGGACCGGTATGCCGTCCTCGAACCGGTAGGCCAACCCGCAGTCGGGGTCGACGCACACGAGTTCGGGACCGGTGGGTCCGGTGTCGTCGCGCAATTCGGCGCGGCACTTGGGGCAGCGCAGGATCTCGCGCAGCCAGGGTTCGATAGTGCTCATCGGCCCGGTCCTCTCACGATGGCGAGTGCGGCGTCACGCACCCGCTCCATGGTGGCAGCATCGGCCGCCTCGACGTTGAGTCGCAACAGCGGTTCGGTGTTGGACGCGCGCAGGTTGAGCCACCACATGGGGTCGCCCTGCCCCCCGGCGTGGGTCAGGGTGAGCCCGTCGAGCCGGTCCTCCTCGACCCCCTCGCCGCTCGCCCAGGCCCGGACCGCCTCGGTGGCCGCCCCCGCGTCGGCGACCGCCGAATTGATCTCGCCGGACGCGGCATACCGGTGATAGCCGGCCATCAGGGCGCTCAGCGGGTCCGGCTGCTCACCCAGGGCGGCGAGGACGTGCAGGGCGGCGAGCATGCCGGTGTCGGCAAACCAGAACTCCCGGAAGTAGTAGTGGGCGCTGTGCTCGCCGCCGAAGACCGCGTCGTGCGCGGCCATCTCGGCCTTGATGAACGAGTGCCCCACCCGGGTGCGCACCGGCGTGGCGCCCTCGGCGGCAATGACCTCCGGAACCTGGGCCGAAGTGATGACGTTGTGGACGATGCTCGGGCGCGGGCGACCCGCGGCGCGTTCCTTGGCGATGGCGCGACGGGCGATGAGCGCCGTGATCGCGCTCGGGCTGACCGCCTCGCCCCGCTCGTCGACGACGAAACACCGGTCCGCGTCGCCGTCGAAGGCCAACCCCAGGTCGGCGCCGTGGGCGACGACGGCCCGCTGGAGATCGACGAGATTGGCCGGGTCGAGCGGGTTGGCCTCGTGGTTGGGGAAGGTGCCGTCGAGTTCGAAGTAGAGGGGCACGATCGTCAGCGGCAGGGCCGGCAGGCCGGCTCCGGGGCCCAGCACCGCCGGCACGGTGTGTCCCCCCATGCCGTTGCCCGCATCGACGACCACGGTGAGGGGGCGGATCGCGGTGAGGTCGACGAGGGACCGCACGAACGCGGCATACGCGCCGAGGACGTCCCGCCCGCCGATGGCGCCCGCCCGCGGTGCCGGCGCCAGGTCGGCGGCGCCGTCGAGGATGGCCTGGGCCAGGTCCCGGATCGCGGCGAGACCGGAATCCTGCCCGACCGGGCGCGCGCCCGCGCGGCTCAGTTTGATCCCGTTGTATGCCGCGGGGTTGTGGCTCGCGGTGAACATTGCCCCCGGCCGGTCGAGGGCACCGCTGGCGTAGTAGAGCCCGTCGGTGCTCGCCAGGCCGATCTCGACGACATCGACCCCACGCCCGGCCGCGCCCTCGGCGAAGGCGCGGGACAGCGACGGGGAGGAGGCCCGCATGTCGTGACCGATGACCACCTGCGGGACCACCCCGGGAGCCGCCTCCGGGACGGCGATCACTTCCGCGAACGCCGCACCGAGCGCCCGCGCCACCGCGGCGTCGAGTTGCTCGGGGACCAGGCCCCGCACGTCGTAGGCCTTGACGAAATCACGCAGGGGGGGTCGACTCACAACAGCCAAGGCTACGTCAGGGTCAGCTGGGATCGGTGGTCCCCGGGATGACCCGCAGGTGCCCACGAGTGCGTCCGGGGGCGGAGGGCGGGGGCGGCGACCCCGCGGGGCCGCCGTGGGCGGTCGACGCCTCCGGTGCTGCTCCGCCCTTGCGCGCTTTCGGGGTCTCACGGACGGCCTCGACCATCGCGAGCAGGTCGTCCGGGTCGGTGACGACGACGAAGCCCTCGGGCGAGAGGCGCACGATGTCCCATCCACGGGGGGCGGTCAGCCGGGTCGCGTGGTCGGCGCACAGGTCGTAGGTGTGCGGCTCGGCATACGTGGCCAGCGGACCGACGACGACGGCGCGATCGGCATACGCGTAGGTCAGAGTGGCGACCGCGGGCGTCCGGCAGCCGGTTTTGGTGCAGCGACGGGTCGAACTCACGGGCGCGACTCTAGGTCACCATCGCCCGCAGGTCCCCATCGGCACGCCGTACCATGCCCATATGAGCGGTGCCCAGCCCCCGCGGCGCCCCCGGCGGGACCGGCACGGGCGCGGCCCACGGGGACCGCTCGCCTGGCCGGCCGTGCCCGCCATGCTCTCCCGGCGCGACCGATTCGACGAGGTCGTCATCGAGGTCGCCGAGCGCGCCCAGCCCTGGCTGGGAGTGCGGCATGCCGACGTCGAGTTCGCCGTGGAGGAGGTGCCGCCCGACGACCCGCCCCCGTGGGAACCCCGGGTGGCCACCCTGGGCCGGATTGTCGGCGGGGGGCGGCGGCCGCGACGGATCGTGGTCTACCGGCAGCCGGTGCAGGCCCGGGCCGGGTCCGAGGCCGAGGCCGCCGCCCTCGTGCGCGACGTCGTGGCCGAACAGGTGGCCCTGCTCCTCGGTGTCCCGCCGGATGAGGTGCGCCTCTAGCGGCTGCGTCTCGTGGGGGGCGTTCCGACGAGGTGGCGAGCGACCCGGGCCGTCAGGGCTGGGGGTAGGAGCGGGTCGCCGTCACCGACACCGTGAGATCGGTGAGCGGTGCCACCGCGATCATGCGGGTCGCTCCCGTCCCCACCGTGGTGAGCACGGCGGCATACACGGGGGTTTTCGCCCCAGCGATCCACACCGATTCGGCCCCGCCGAGGTCGACAACACTGACCCGGTCTGCCTCCACGGTCGCGGTCCGGGCGGTGACCGTCTCACCGGTGCGGGTGTAGACCTGGACGGCGGCCGCCGCGTCGCCGGTGGCGAGCGCCAACTGATGGGTGCCCGACACCGTCGGCAGTGGAATTCCGGCCACCCCGGTCACCGCGGTCGTCGCTGGTGTCCAGGCGAAATCACCTGGTCCGCTCGCGTCGCGTGCCTGGCTGAAAGCGGCCGCCACGACGGGTACGTCGGCGCTTACCTCGAGGGCGTAGGCCCCGCCCGGTATGCCGCGCAGCGGCACGTCGAGCGAGCTCCGGGCCGGGATGCGTTGTACCCCGCCGTCGGGCAGCGGCGCCGGACCGGTGGTGGTGAGGAGCCGGACCCGGACGACGCCCTGGGTGTTCCCGGGGACCGCGACCCGCACCAAGCCCGCCTGGGCAAGATCGACGAGGGGGATGATCTGGGTGGTGGCCGGGGGGGCGGTCTCGGTGGTGGCTTCGACCCCGGCCGCGACCGAGCCGTCAAGCCAAGCGTCCATGAGCGCCGCGACCGCGGTGCCACCGTGGACGCTGACGTGAATGACCGGCGTCGGCTCGCCGCCGGCGATTGCGTCGACGAGCACATTCGTGCGTCCCCGGCCGGGGACGACGACGCCGCGCCCGTTGTCGGCCGTGACCGGCCCCTTGGCACCGAGGACGCTGACATCGACGGTGATTTCGTTGGCCCCAGGGTTGGCCAGGACGAGTCGCTCCTGACGTCCCGGCGCACCCCCGCCGGCGATCAGCCAACTCTCGGCGCTCGCGGTCGTGCACGGCAAGGTCGCCAGCCCGCGGGCTTCGGGAGAGTCATTCGCGGATTGTTGGAGGGCGCTCAATCCCGGGGCAAAGACGCCCTTGCCCATCGCTTCGATGATCCCCGGCGAGGGTACGGCCCCGGCCACCGATCCGGTCGTCGACTCCGCGAGCGGGTCGGCTCCGGGCGCGGCGAGGCGCAGCGATCCGGTGCCGGTGGCGCCCGTCGCTTCGCGGGGGGCGGATTCGGCAGCAACGGTGAGGTTTTGTGCGATATCGGGCACGCCCTTGACCCCGCTGAGTTCGGGCCCCACGCACGTGAGGACGGCCGAACTGGGCGGCTGCGCCGCCGCCGGGCCTGCCTGGTCGCTCCTCGCAGGTCCGGTGAGCGCGGTGAGATCCACGGCACCGGGTCGCTGGCCGGCCGCAAAGAGCAGCCCGCCGACCAGGCCGACGGTGACGAGGACGCGGGCCGCCCCCGCGGGGGACCAACTCATGGCTTCCTCCTCGACGCGCGGCTGCCGAAGGGAACGGCGAGGAAGACGACGACCAGGCCCCAGATCAGGAGCGGGGTGCGCCACCGGGTCCACGGATCGCGGAGCAGCACGGTGAGTTCGCCGGTGCCGGCGGGCACGGCATACGTCGGTCGCTCGGCCCCCGGCACCGCGGTGAGTGGCTCGTCGTTCCACCGGACGTCGGCTGCTGCCGCCCAACCGGCCGGTTCGGCCACGACTAGGGTCGCCGACGGAGGCGCGGTGAGCGTTGTCACAGTCGCGGCGTGGATGCCCGTGGTCGGCACGACCTGGACCACCTCGCCGGTGCGCAGGCTCAGGCGGGGCGGGGCCACGGGGCGCTGCCCGTCCGGGCCGGCGCCCGCGAGCCGCCAGAAACTCCAGCCGGCGCGGGGCGAGAGCCGGGTGAGGCTGTCGGCCGCATCGAGCGCCCGGGTCAGCGCCGGGTCGGCGCTGTCGACGAGGGCGACGACCCCGATGGCGTGCGCGGCGAGGGCCGCTCCGGCGCCGGGGGTGCCCGCGAGGAGGGCATCGACACTGGGGGCCAAGGCCGCGTCGTCGCGACGGTCCACAGGGAGCCCGCGCGCGACATCGGTGAGTTCGCGGCTCACGAGGCGATAGCTCACGCCGTGGTTGGAAGGGGTGAGGAAGAGCGACCGGCTCGCCACCTCGCCCGCGGCATGCTCGACCGCGACCGCAGGCTGGGGGTCACTCCAGGGCGACAAGGCGGTGCCGAGGGTGGTGGCAGCCACGGTCGCCGCGGCGAGCGCTGCGGCGCTGCCGAGCACCCCGAGGGCACCCCGGCGCAGCCACCGGGAAGGGGCGGGGAGGCCGTCCAGACCCCACAGGGCGGCAGCGAGGAGGATCATCTCGAGGAACAGCAGGGGCAAACCAACCCACGGGGTCAAGGTGAGGCTGGTCGCCGACGAGGCGGCGGCACTGGCCCCTCCCGACGTGGAAGGGGCGGCCGGGGCAGTGGCCACGACCAGTCGGGGCACGGCCACGGACAGGCCGGCCGCGAGGACGAGAGCCGCCACCAGCCCGGTGCCGAGCGAGCGCCAGCCCCCCGAGCGCGCCAACCCGGGGAGGGCCAGCACACCGAGCACCACCCCGGGCACGGCAAGCCACCAATGGCCGCTGGGCACGGGATGCGGTTGGAGGAACAGCAAGTCCCATCGGGTCGCCTGCGGCGCGCCCCAAGACACCCCTCCCGGACCGCCCAACAGCCGGCCGGGCTCATGAACGAGAACGGCCAGCCAGGGGCCGAGGAGCGTAGCTGGAACGAGAAGGGGGACGAGGGCGCGCACGCGCACCGCCCGGGTCGGTGCCGCGATGACGACGCCCAAGGCGAGCAAGGCCACGAGCGGCAGGTAGATGGGCGCGAAGGCCCCGAGAACCCCGGCCGCCAACGCCGTCGCCCACGCCGCCGTCGCGGTGCCGTCGGCGCGGGTCAGCAACACCAGGCCCGCGCCCACCGCCGGGAGGAGCACGTGGGCCATCACGGCACCGAGCCGCCCCTCGGCATACACAGTGGGAGCCGGACCCGCCATCGCCCAGATCAGGGCCGCCACCGCCCGCGGCCAGGGACGTCGCGTGAGGACCCGGCCCGCGGCATAGGCGCTGATCGTCGCCAGAGCCGGACCGGCGAGCAAGAGCAGACCGATCACCAAACCGCCGGGCGAGGAGACCGAACTCACGCCCGGGGTGTGTTCCACGATCCAGGTGGGCACCGCGAGCAGACCGAGGTGGGGGCCGCCCGACACCGCTGTCGACCCCAAACCAGCGCCGCGCCACGGATCGACCCACGCATGCCACAGCGCTGCCGAAGAGATGCGCCCGCCGAGCAACTCGCCCCCCACGGGTCCGCCGCCAATCCCGGTGAGGAAGGTCCCGCCCAGCGAGCGGCCGGCCACGGCATACGCGACCATGACGGCCAGCGTCGCCAGCAGACCCGGGTGGCGTGCGACCCGGCTGGCTGTGGACCGACGCTGCTCGGCCGGGCTCTCCTCCAGATCGCTGCGGCCGGGCACCAAGGCTTCGTGAATGTGATCGGCCAGGCGCGCCCGGATCGTGGCGCCGCCGACGAACAAACCGGCAAGATCACGTCGTCGAACGGTGCTCGGGCCGCGCGTTCGCCACCATGCGGTCGGGATGCCGATCGGCGCGAGCGCGCCCAGTTCGCTCAGCGACTCCCACGCCGCCCGTGGCCGCTTGACCAGCAGCAGGGCCACCGCGGAGAGCACCGAACTGACCACCAGCCACACCGCGAGCAGGATCGCCCCCCACCACGTGGCCCGAGCCAACGCGACTTGCCGCCCCGCCCGCCGCCGCTGACCCGTGGTCGCCGTCGCGAGCCCGGTGCCCGCCGGCACGTGGACCCGGGCGGTGGGGACGAGGAGTACCCGTCGGCCTCGACGCTGAGCTCGCCACCCGAAATCGAGGTCCGCCGCCACGTCACCGAACCCGGGCTCCCAGCCGCGCAGTTCGCGCACGAGTGAAGCCTCGACGAGGGAGCCGAGGGCCGGCGCGGCGAGCACGTCGTGGCGATGGTCGAACTGGCCCTGATCAGCGGCGTTGTCCGCGGGGTCGTCAATGATCCGGCCGGTGCGGGTCGCGCTGATACCGACGCTGCGCAGCAGGCTGGGATCGCTCGCGTCGAGCAGTTTGGGGGCACTCACCCCGACCGAGGGGCTGCGACGGTGGGCGTCGACCAGCCGGGCCAGGGCATCGGGGGCCGGGATGCTGCCGGACATGAGGACCCAGACGAGCCACCCCGGGTCGAGGTCGTCGGCGACGGCGCGAACGCCGGCGCGCAGTGACGGGCCGGGCGCGGGGCGCACCTCGACGTGCTGCGGCGGGCTCGGGGGCGCGGCCGCAGGGTCGGCGGGGTATGCCGACTGGCCGGTCTCGTCGTGAGAAAGGTCGCCTGCCGTGGATTGGGCCGCGGGGGACGCCTGGCCCACCTTGGGTGGGGCTTCGGAGGCTGCGGCAGCGTCGTTTCCGGCCGGTTCCGAGGGCGCGGACTCGTTTGTGGATGCGGCCTCGACCGGGGCGTCCCCGGACTCGCCGAAACCTCGGTCCCCCCCGACGCCTTGGTCCAGGACGATGATCCGATCGGGGCGGATGGTCTGTGCTCCCACGGCAGCGAGCACGGCATCGAGGCCGCGACGAGGGTTGCGGCCGCCCGCGGGGGCGAGCACGACGGCGCACACCCGCGCCGCCGAGCGCGGCAAAGGCGTGGGGACGGTGGCGCTGGCCGTGTCGGGTACGGGTGGCATCGACGAAGAGGTGGGTGGCGAGAGGGTCATCAGGAGCGCAGCGGCCTTGTCCGCGGGCCGGATCAGACGGCCCGACGCTTGAGTTTGCGACGTTCCCGCTCGGAGAGCCCGCCCCAGATCCCGAACCGCTCGTCGTTGGCCAACGCGTATTCGAGGCACTCCGAGCGCACCTCGCACCCGGTGCACACCCGCTTGGCCTCCCGCGTCGAGCCCCCTTTCTCCGGGAAGAACGCCTCCGGGTCGGTCTGCGCGCAGAGCGAGCGCTCCTGCCAGGACAACTCTCCCTCGTCCACGACCAGGGAGTCGATGACTATCAACTCGCGCACCCCACGCCTCCTCGACCCTTGGTGACTTGCTCTGCTCTTGCTTGCTGTGGACTCTTCGGTTGTCACGGTGACCGGCCGGAGATCGACCTGTCACCCGGAGGCACTGGCCACGCCACCACCCGCATAAATCACAATAAAGGAATTACACGCGTGTCCTGACCGTTTAGTCAAGCCGTAATCTGCTATGAGCACCAGCGAACGAACGACTGGACCGCTGGCGCCCGAGGTCCTGCGACACTGACACCCATGCGGATCACGGCCCTGGCCGGCGGAGTGGGCGGCGCCCGCTTCCTGCGCGGCCTCCTTCACCACCTGCGCGCGAGCGGCGCCGACACCCCCGACCTGACGGTCATCGCCAACACCGGCGACGACATCACGCTCTTCGGGTTGCGGGTCAGCCCGGACGTCGACACCCTCCTCTACACCCTCGGTGGCGGCGTCGAGGAGTCCCAGGGGTGGGGGCGGGCGACCGAGACGACCCGGGTCCAAGGCGAGCTCGCGGCATACGGGGTGGGACCTCAGTGGTTCACGCTCGGCGACCTCGACGTCGGCACCCATATCGCCCGCTCGCTGTGGCTCGGGCAGGGGCTCAGCCTCAGCGAGGTGACGGCGCGGCTGGCGCAGCGGTGGGGGTTGCCCGAGCAGGGGGTGCGGCTGCTGCCGATGAGCGACAGTCCGGTCGAAACCCATGTCGTCCTCACCGAGGACGGCGAGCAGCGGGCCGTGCATTTCCAGGAATGGTGGGTGCGGTTGCGAGCGGGGGTGCCGGCCGACCGGTTCGTCGTTGCCGGCCTTGACCGGGCCGGTGCTGCGCCAGGGGTGCTGGACGCGATCCGGACCGCCGACGTCGTGGTGCTGCCGCCGAGCAACCCGGTGGTCTCGATCGGGATCATCCTCGGCGTGCCGGGGGTGCGGGACGCGCTGCGGGGGACGACGGCGCCGGTCGTCGGGGTGAGCCCGATCGTCGGGGGCGCGCCGGTGCGCGGCCATGCCGACGCCTGCCTGGCGGCCCTGGGGTTGCCGACGACGTCGGCGGCGGTCGCCGGGCTCTACGAGGACTTCCTCGACGGCTGGCTCGTCGACCCGCAGGACGCGGCGGTCGCGCTGCCGCGGGCGAGGGTGCGGGTCCATGACGAACCCCTCCTCATGACGGATGTCGCCGCTGCCGGCCGGATCGCGGGGACTGCGCTCACCCTGGCCGCGGACCTGGGCCGGTGACCGACGCTGGTATGCCGCGGCGCTCCCCTTCCGTCGGTATGCCGCCCGCGCCCGCCTCGGGCTCGGCGGAGTCGCCGCTCCCGCCTCTCCCCGGTATGCCGCACCTCGCCATTCGCGGGGTGGCCGGCCTGCCCGAGGTGGAGGAGGGCGCCGACCTCGCTGCGCTGATCGTGGGGGCCGCGCAATCGGCGGGGATCCCTATAGGTCCCGGTGACGTTCTCGTCGTGTCGAGCAAGGTGGTCTCCAAGGCGGCGGGGCTGTCGGTCCGCGGGCGGCGCGCCGACGTGGTCGCCTCCCAGACGGTGCGGGTCGTCGCGGAGCGGCAGGGACCGGGCGGCATCACCCGGATCGTCGAGGGGCGGGCCGGTCCGGTCATGGCCGCGGCCGGCGTCGATGCCTCGAACGTCGGGCCCGATGCGGCCCGCACCGATGACGGCAGACCCGAACCGACACCTCGCGAGACACCGCCAGACCCGATGCCCCACGAGGCGGGGTTCGACGCCGGGCGTGACGGCGCGGCATACGAAACGCTGCTCCTGCTGCCCACCGATCCGGATGCGGAAGCCTCGGCCCTCCGGGCCGGGGTGCTCACCGCGCTCGGCCTGCCCCTCGACACTGCGCTGGGGGTCATCGTGTCGGACACGGCTGGTCGGCCTTGGCGCTCGGGGCAGGTGGATTTTGCGCTGGGCTCGGCTGGGGTGCGGCCCGTCCTCGATCATCGCGGCACCGCGGACGCCGACGGGCGACCGATGGCGGTGACGGTGCGGTGTGTCGTCGACGAACTCGCCGCCGCCGCCGATCTGGTCAAGGGCAAGACCGACCAGGTGCCCGTGGCCGTGGTGTCGGGGTGCCCGTCGGCATGGTTGTCGGACTCGGCGCCGGGGAGCCGTTCGGTGGTGCGCACGGGCGCGTCGGACTGGTTCGCGTTCGGGCACGTCGAGGCCATCCGGTGGGCACTCGGCGTGGTTCCGGGCTCGCCGGAGTCGGCGGGCGTGGGTGTTCCGCCGTCGACTCCCGATGGGCTCGGCGCGCGGGTGGGGCGGGTGGTCGCGGTGGCCCTCGCCGGCCTGGACGATGCCGGCGTCGATGTCGCCCTGTCAGGCGGTGACGAGTCGGCCCGGCAGGCTGCTGAGAGTCTCGCGCATGGCTCGGCCCTGCTCAGCCTCTCGGCGCCCGACGACCTCACCCTCGGGCGGCTCCTCGCCCGCCTCGACGTCGCCGCCGCCTCGGAGGGTCTCCTCGCCCGTTGGCACGCCGACGACCCGCACCTGCTGACGCTGACCCCCGCACCACGCTGACGCGCGAGCACATTGGCTGCAGCGCCGTGGCGGTTGGGACGACCATCGCGCTTCAGCCAAGCCCCCGGCAGCCCGGGATGCGGTCACCGACCTTGACGCCTGCCGATCTGGTGAGCTGGCAGGCCCGGTGGTGTGTAGCCCACATCTGCACCGAGGTGGCCCGGCACACCGGTCATGCGGACCTCATTCGCGAGACGATCGACGGGATGGGTTCCTTCGCCCTCAACGATCTTGCCGCTGCCCCGACCGCTCCCCCGGACTGACCGAGCGGTCGGGCAGGTGGGTGGGCAGGGCCCGGCGCGGTCCGCGGCGGGCCACCGACGGAGCGGCCGCCAGGATGTACACCGCGGCGCGATACCGCTGACCGGCATACGGGGCCAACAACTCCCGAGCCGCGTCGTCATCGCCGGCCACCCCCGTCATGGCGAGCGTGAGCAGCCGCGCGAAGTGATAGTCCCCGAAACTCGGCGCATCCGGGTCCCCCAACGCCCGCTGCGCCACCTCGGCAACCGTCCACTCCCCCACCCCCGGCAGGGCCCGCAGCCGCCGGTGCGCCGCAGCCAACGTCAGCTCGGCGCACTCCTCGACGCGCCCGGCATACGTCGACGCCCGCATCGCGGTGTCGGCGCGCGACCGATCCACCCCGGCCTGCAACCACGCCCAACTGGGGATCGACGCCCACGTCGTCGCCGACGGAGGGACGAATAGCCCGATGTCGTCGCCGGGCCCCGGCGCGGGTTCGCCGAAGCGGCGCACGAGCGCGGCATACCCGGCGAACGCCTCCCGCCCGGTGACCTTCTGCTCGATGATCGCCGGGATGAGGGACTGCAGGACGAGCCGGCTGCGCGGGATCCGCCAACCGGCCCGCAGCCGCGCCCCGGCCGCCGCCAACGGGTCGCGGGCGACGAAACCGCTCGGGTCGTCGCCGGCCCCCACGAGGTCCGGCGCCGCGGCCACGGCCCAGCCCGCGCCCGGCCCCCAGGCCCGGGCCGCCACCGCACCCCCGGCGGCCTCGAGCAGGAGCGTCGCCGGACCGTCCGGCGTGGCCTGCCCGAACCACCACTGCCCCCCGCGCACCCTGCACGTCGGGTCGCCGCGCCCATGGCGGAGCACCCCGACCGTGGCCGCCAGGTCATAGCGGTCCGGTATGCCGATGAGTCGGCTGCCGCTGGGCAGCCCACCTCCCAGCGCGGTCAGGACGATCCCCCCGGCCCCGCCGACGGGGCGCGCCCGGGCCAGAGATGATGCGCGCGTGCCCACAACCAGCCCAGGGCCGCCCACCCGACATCGGCGAGCACGGTGAGGAACCGGCTGAGGACGACCACGGCCGTGGCGGCCGCCACCGGCATCACCGCGACCAGCAGCAGGGCGAGCAGCGCCTCCCGTACCCCCAACCCGGCGGGGACGAGGAAACTCACCATCCCGACCGCGGCAGCCAGGCAGAACCCCGACATCGTGACGATGGCGAGTTCACCGGCGCTGCGCCCGGGGGTGGCCAGGTCCCCGGCGAAGACCCACACCGGCAGCGCGGTGGCGATCCAGGCGCCGACGAACCAGGCACCCATCGCGCTGATGCCCCGCGCCGAGAGGGGCCGTTCGAGGGGTTCGCGGCGCAGCAGCCGCAGCGCCAACTCCACCGCCCTGTTGAGCAGCGGGGGCCACATGGCGACGACGAGGACGACCAGGGCGACCCCGACGAGCACGAGCGAGGTGCCGTTGCCGCGGTCGAGGAGCAGCGGCAGGGCGGGCAGGCCCACGGCCGCGGCGGTGAGCAGCGCCATCACCATGGCGATCAGGCCGACGACGCCGGTGCGGCGCCGCGGCACCCCGAGCCGCTTGGCCATCTCCGTTTGGACGACGACGCTCCACACCGACCCGGGGAGGTACTTGCCCAACTGCCCCACCATGAAGACCCCGGCCGCGGACGGCACCGACAGCGGCGAACCGAGGTCGGCCAGCAGCGCCCGCCACCCCATGAGCGTGAGCAAGGGGGCCGCCATCGCCCCAGCGACCGCGAGCACCCAGGCCCGGCCCGACACCGCACCCAGATGCGAGGACACGTCGCTCCAGTTGCGGACGAGCGCGACGGTCACCGCGACCACGACGATGACGAGGAGGACACCGCGGACGACGTCGAGCACGCTTCGTCGCCCGGCGGGAACCGTCGGGGTCACGCTCGCGGTCGGGCTCGACGGGTCGTGGGTCATGGCGCTCCAGAGCGTACCCGCGGCCACCGTCACCCCCGTGTGTCGCGTCCGCGCCGACGGTCGGCCAGGCCGCGGCTCACCCCCCGAGAAGCCAGGGAGGGCGCGGTCCCGGGGTGGGTACGGTGGGCGTATGCCGGGCCTGGCCACCGATGACGTCCTCCACCTCCTCCAGCGGGTCGCCGCCGACCACATCACGCCCCGGTTTCGCGCGCTCGCCGACGGCGAGGTCACCGAGAAGAACCCGGGCGACCTGGTGACCGTGGCCGACCGGGAGGCGGAGGTGGCGATCACGGCGGCGCTGACCGCGGCATACCCGGAAGCCGTGGTCCTCGGCGAGGAGGCGTATGCCGCGGACCGCACCCTCATGGACCGCTATCTCGCGGCCGAGCATGCCTTCACGGTCGACCCGGTCGACGGCACCAAGAACTTCGTCCACGGCTCCCCCGACCATGCCGTCATGGTCGCCGAAACCCGTGGCGGGCAGAGTGTGCGGGCCTGGATTTGGCAGCCGGAGTATGCCGTGGGCTGGGTTGCCGAGCGCGGTGCCGGGGTGTGGCGTAACGGGATTCGCATTCACCGGCAACCGGTCCACGCGGGTGTGGCCCCGCGCGGGGCGACGTCGGTCTGGGCGTTGCGGGGCCAAGCGCTCGGGGACTTGCCGACGATGCGGCTGTCGTGGGTGTGCTGCGGCATCGACTATGCGCGTCTCCTCGAGGGCGAGTGCGACTACATCGTCTACGGGCGCAGCAACGCCTGGGATCACGCGCCCGGCACCTTGATGCTCGCCGAGGCCGGCGGGGTGAGCGGCCACCCCGACGGCACGGCATACGGCCCACGCTCGAGCGCCCCTGGGCTCATCGTGGCGGCCGACCCGGCGACGTATGCCGCGGTCTTGCGCCGCTCTCCCCTCTCCGCGCCCCTCTCCGCGATTCGAGGTAAAAACGCCGCTGGAACCGCGCGGTAATACCTCGAATCGGCGCCCTGGATCGGCGCCCCGGATAGGCTGCCGCGCATGTCCCGCGCCGCGCTCCTGCCCGCCGAGGTGCTGACCGCGATGCTCCACGCGGACCCGGCGGCCCCCCGGATCACCTGCTATGACGACACCGACTCCCCCACCCGGGGCGAGCGCGTCGAACTCTCGGGCAAGGTCCTCGCCAACTGGGTGGCCAAGGCCGCCAACCTGCTCCAGGACGAGTTCGACGTGAGCACCTCGACGAGCGTGAGACTGGCGCTGCCTGCCCACTGGCGCACCGCCTATTGGGCCCTGGCCTGCTGGACCGTGGGCGCCACCGTCGTCCTCGGCCACCCCGACGACGTCGTGGACCCCGACGACCTCGTCCTCACCGTCACCGACGACCCGGCCCTCGCGGCCGACACCGACCCCGTCATCCTCGTCACCCTCGCCGCCCTGGCCCGCCGAGCCCCCGGCCCGGTCCCCGCCGGGGCCCTCGACGAGGCCGCCGACCTGGCCACCTTCCCCGATGCGGTCAGCGCCTGGGATACCCCCGACCCGAGCGCGCCGGCCCTGATCACCGCGCCCGGCAGCACGGCATACGACCACCTCGTCCGGCCGCACACCGGTGGGCGCGTCCACCTCCTCGACCCCGGCCCGGAGCAGTTCCTGCGCACCGCCCTCGATGTCTGGGCCGCGGCCGGATCGGTCGTCCTCACCCGCGGCCGGGCCACGCCCGACGCCCTCGCCGACCGGTTGCGCGCCGAGCACGTGACCGGGTGAGCGGCGCGGCGCGGCCCCGATAGAGTCAAGGCATGGACAAAGTCGTCTCCTCAGCCGCCCAAGCCGTCGCCGACATCCCGGACGGTGCCACTCTCTCGGTTGGCGGATTCGGACTGTGCGGCATCCCGTCGGTCCTCATCGCCGCTCTTCACGACCAGGGCACCTCCGATCTGGAGGTGGTCTCCAACAACTGTGGCGTCGACGACTGGGGTCTTGGCATCCTGCTGCAGGACCGCCGGATTCGCCGCATGGTCTCCTCGTACGTCGGGGAGAACAAGGAGTTCGCGCGCCAATACCTGCACGGTGAATTGGAGGTCGAACTCACCCCCCAGGGCACCCTGGCCGAGCGGTTGCGCGCCGGCGGCTCCGGCATCCCCGCCTTCTACACGATCACCGGCGCCGGTACCCAGGTCGCCGAGGGTGGGTTGCCGTGGAAGTATGCCGAGGACGGCTCGGTGGCGATCGCCTCACCGGCCAAGGAGACCAAGGCGTTCACCATCGACGGGGTGACCCGCGATTACGTCCTCGAGACCGGGATCGTCGCCGACTTCGCCATGGTGCGCGCCTGGAAGGGCGACCGGCACGGCAACCTCGTGTTCCGCAAGTCCAGCCGCAACTTCAACCCGCTCGCGGCGATGTCGGGCAAGATCACGATCGCCGAGGTCGAAGAACTCGTCGAACCCGGTGACCTCGACCCCGACTCCGTGCACCTGCCGGGCATTTACGTCCAGCGCGTGGTGCCCTTGACGCCCGAACAGGCGGCGACCAAGCGCATCGAGCGCCGCACGATCACCCCTGCCCCGCAGTCCGACAGCAAGGAGGCCTGAGCCATGGCCCTGACCCGTGAGCAGATGGCCGCCCGGGCCGCGCTCGAACTCCAAGACGGTGCCTACGTCAACCTCGGCATCGGCCTGCCCACGCTCGTGCCCAACTACGTGCCCGACGACGTCGTCATCGTGCTCCAGTCCGAGAACGGCATCCTCGGTGTCGGCCCCTACCCCTACGACGAGGACGTCGACCCCGACCTCATCAACGCCGGCAAGGAAACCGTGACCGTGCGCCGCGGCGCCTCCTACTTCGACTCGGCGACCAGTTTCGGGATGATCCGCGGCGGCAAGGTCGACGCGGCGATCCTCGGGGCCATGCAGGTCTCGGCCGCCGGCGACATCGCCAACTGGATGATCCCGGGCAAGATGGTCAAGGGCATGGGCGGGGCCATGGACCTCGTCCACGGCGCCAAGCACGTCATCGTCCTCATGGAACACGTCGCCCGCGACGGCACCCACAAGATCGTCCAGGAATGCACCCTCCCCCTGACCGGGCAGAAGGTCGTCCAGCGGATCATCACCGATCTGGCCGTCATGGATGTCACCGACGACGGGCTCGTTCTGCGCGAGGTGGCACCCGGGGTCACCATCGAGGAGATCCGCGAGGCCACCGGTCCGGACTTCACCGTCGATCTGCACGAGCCGCCGACGCGCGGATGAGGGTGCGTGGGGCCGCCCCGGCACTCGGTGGCGCGTAATGGGTGACGACGCCTCGCGCGCTCGTCCCATCCCGCAGCGCCACCGGGCTCCGGGGCCGCGTCCCGTGCGCCCGCCGGTCGAGGACCCGTACGAGGACGCGATCCTCGTCGACACCCGGGGCAAGCGACGGTATGCCGCGGGCTCGCCGCGCGGCATACCGTCCCCTCAGGCGCCCCCTCCGCAACGCGACGGCGGAGATGCCTCCGGTGGGCCGCGTCCGCCCCGAGCCCCGCGACCGGCCCGTGCACCGCGGGCACCGCGCCCACCCGGCACCACCCGGCGGTGGTGGTTACGCGGGATCGGCCTGGCGCTGGGACTCTTCCTCGTCTACCTGATCGCGGTCCCCAGTTACGCCTACGAGCAGGTGGCGCGCGTCGATGCCACCCCGGCCGACCCGCGTCCGGCGGCCGGGGTCGGGGCGAACTACCTGCTCATCGGGTCGGATTCGCGCGCCGGGATGACCGAGGAGCAGCAGCAGCAACTCGCGACCGGCGCCGATGAGGGGTCGCAGCGGGCCGACACGATCATGGTCCTGCACCACAGCGCGTCGGGGCCCTCGACGCTCGTGTCGATCCCGCGGGATTCCTACGTCGAGATTCCCGGGCACGGGATGAACAAGATCAACGCCGCCTATGCCTTCGGGGGCGCCAAACTGCTCGCGACGACCGTCGAACGGGCGACCGGGTTGCGCCTCGACGGGTCGCTGGAGATCGGGTTCGGCGGGTTCGCGGGGCTCGTCGATGCCGTCGGCGGGGTCGACATCTGCGTCGAGAGCGCGATGAACGACCCCCGGGCCGGCATCAACCTGCAGCCGGGCTGCCAGACTCTCGATGGCCCCAACGCCCTGGGTTACGTGCGCTCCCGCTACCTCGACCCGCGCGGCGACCTCGGCCGGTCCGACCGGCAGCGGGCCTTCCTCAGCGCCCTGATGAGCAAGATCGCCCGCCCTTCGACGGTGCTCCTGCCCTGGCGGTACTGGGCGGTGTGCACCTCTGGAGCTCGCGGCGTGCAACTCGGCGAGGACACCTCGCTCGGGGAGGTGATCGAGGCGGCACGCACGTTGAAGTCCGTGTCGGGCGGCAACGGGCATTCCCTCGTCGTGCCGGTCGCCAATGTCGCGCTCCGCACCCGTGCCGGATTGGCGGTCAGTTGGGATGCCGCCAAGGCCAAGGCTCTCTTCGGTGCCCTCCAGCGCGACGAACCCCTCACCGCCTCGCAAGTCCCGAGCAACTGAGCCAGGCCGGCGCCGACGCTCAGCCGGTCAGCCCGAAGCGGGGCAAGAGGACGTTGTCGACCATGGACAGGGCCGACCCGATGGCCATGTGCATGTCGAGGTACTGGTAGGTCCCGAGGCGCCCGCCGAAGAACACGTCGGGCTCGCGCGCGGCCCGCTCCCGATAGGCGACCAGCCGGGCGCGGTCCTCGGGCGTGTTGACCGGGTAGTAGGGTTCGTCGCCGGCCCCGGCGAACCGCGAGTATTCCCGGTGGATGATCGTCGCATCCGGCGCCATCTCGCGCTCGGGGTGGAAGTGCCGGAACTCCAGGATCCGGGTGAACGCGACATCCGGGTCGGGATAGTTCATGACCGACGTCCCCTGGAAATCGCCCACGGCCAGCCGCTCCTCGACGAGGTCGATGGTCCGCCAGCCCAGTTCCCCCTCGGCCGATCCAAAGTAACGGTCCACCGGCCCGGTGTAGACCACCGGCACCGAGCCCACGACCGCCCCCTGGTGGACCGGCTGCGCGGCGTCGAAGAAGTCGACCCCGAGCCGGACCTCGATGTTGGGGTGGTCGGCCATCCGAGCCAGCCACGCGGCATACCCGTCGACCGGCAACCCCTCCCAGGTGTCGTTGAAGTAGCGGTTGTCGTAGGTGTAGCGCACCGGGAGCCGGGTGATGATGTCGGCCGACAGTTTCTCCGGGTCGGTCTGCCACTGCTTGGCCGTGTAGTGCGCGATGAACGCCTCGTAGAGCGGGCGCCCGATGAGGGAGACCCCCTTCTCGACGAAGTTGGCCGGCACCCGGTCCCCCAGTTCGGCGGCCTGCTCCCGGATGAGCGCGCGCGCCTCCTGCGGCCCGTAGGCGGCCCGGAAGAACTGGTTGATCGTCCCGAGGTTGATCGGCAGCGGATACACCTCACCGCGGTGGCACGAGTACACCCGGTGAACGTAGTTCGTGAAGCCGGTGAACCGGTTGACGTACTCCCAGACGCGCCCGTTGCTCGTGTGGAAAAGGTGGGCGCCGTACTTGTGGACCTCGATGCCGGTCTCCGGGTCGATCTCGCTGTAGGCGTTGCCGCCGAGGTGCGAGCGCCGGTCGAGCAGGAGCACCTTGGTGCCCCGCTGCGCCAGTTGTTCGGCGACGGTGAGCCCGAACAGGCCGGCCCCGACGACGACGAGGTCGTGATTCACGACGTTCCCTTTCCGGTCCGGTTGTTGAGGGCCACCCGGGCCCGGTATGCCGTGCGCCGCACCGACTCGGGGACGAGCCGGTAGCCGCCGCGCAGGGCCACATTACGGGCGAACTCCGCCCCAGTGATGAAGCCGAGCCGCCGGAAGCGCCGCTGCAACTCGATCTCGGAGCGGCATAGGCGGGTGCCGCCGCGGCGCGCGTAGG
>ERZ795062.79-NODE-79-length-90794-cov-21.073695_pt1 | contig 90794 bp, 75 predicted proteins | sample MGYA00375146_ERZ795062 | MGnify/ENA primary metagenome ERZ795062 (study PRJEB30191, sample SAMN05720281) | activated sludge metagenome | isolation source: Anaerobic digester | place: USA | collected 2015-07-16 ...
CAGCCTGCAGATCGCCGCCGACGGCAGCTATACCTTTACCCCGCTCCCCGACTACCACGGCGCCGTCCCGATCGTCACCTACACCACGACCGATGGCTCCGGCACCGACGACACCTCGACCCTGACCCTCACCGTCACCCCGAGCAACGACGATTTCACCGACGCCGACGAAACCGTCACCACCCCCGAGGACACGCCCGTCAGCGGCAATGTCCTGACCGGCACCACCAGTGCCGATGGCCCGGTCACGCTCACCGCCTTCACCCTGGCCGGCGACGCCACGACCTACGCACCCGGGGCGACCGCCACCCTCCCCGGCGTCGGCAGCCTGCAGATCGCCGCCGACGGCAGCTATACCTTTACCCCGCTCCCCGACTACAGCGGTGCCGTCCCGATCGTCACCTACACGGCAAGCAATGGCAAGAGTTTGATAAGTGCGACCCTGACGGTTTCGGTAACTCCGGTCACCGATCCGCCGCTCCTCACCGTTGCGACGCTACCGGTCAGTTCGGGGGCAGGGGTGCCGCTGAACATCACGGCGGTCGTTAGCGACAGCGTGCTCACCGATGCCGGTGGCGAACACCTGACCGGCATCACCATCAGCGACATCCCTCCGGGAACACGCTTTACCAACGCCCGTGGTGACACTCTCAACGCCGCGGGCGGGTCGCTGACCTTGACGCCGCCACAACTGGCGGGCCTGATCATCACACCGCCTCCGGGCTTCTCGGGAAGCTTCATGCTGTCCATCGTGGCGACGGCCCAGGATGGCACAGCCATGCCCAACTCCACGTCCGCGCAGGCCATGCTCAAGGTCACCGCGATCCCACCGCCAGAGATTGCGATTTCATCGGGCCTGCCGCCCGACTTCAACCTGCTCGAACTGCCCCTGTTCGCCTCACCAGCGCGTGATCCGAGCGTCTTTTTCGACGGCGACCGGACGCCAGAGATTCGCCGCCTGCCGATTCCTTTTCACCCGGTTGTCTTCGTCAGCCGCGCCGTCGAAATCTCCCAAATCGAGCGCGAAGAGAGCGATCCCAGGGGTAGCGGCACCGATACCGCCGCGGTCAGTCTCTACGCCACCCGGCGGAGTTCCTTAACACAAGAGTTGGGTTTCGACCCAGCGATTTTCGTCCAGAACTCCGTGCAGCAAAGCCAGAGCGAAGCACGCTTCCTGGATTTGCGCGTTAGCGGCCGGCATGCTGTGATCGACCTCAGCAGCGACGAACTCCTGGCTGGCCCTTCGCTGTTCCAGGTTTTGCCACTCGGAGATTCGCTCGAACCACCGCTTGACGATACAGAAGCACGGCTCGGCAGTGCTTCTGACGGTGGCGAATCTGCCATCCTGGATAGCGTGCCCCCGCAGGAAGTGGCGCGCCCGGCAACGCCCGTTGCTGCCAAGGCAGGGCCGCCCCGAAGTTTCTCCGAGCAGTTGCGCGAGGCCAGTGTCCGCTTGCGTCCGCTGTCCGCCAAGCCCACCCTTGAGCGCGTGCCCACCGCCGCAACCTAAACCAACACTCGACCCTCCCACCGATTTGAGAGCCCGGATGACACCCCAACGACTGACCCGGACCGCCACCCTGCTGGCGGTTTCCCTCCTTGCCGCCGGTTGCGGCACCATCGACCCGACCGCTTTCACGCGCCAGGAAATCGAAGAACGCGTCGTACGCGACGAGAAGGCCATGTACGCCGATCAGGAACCAATCAGCGGCCCGATCACTTTTCAGGAAGCTGCCGCGCGCGCGTTGAAGTACAACCTCGATTACCGTCTGAAGCTGATGGAAAACTCATTGAGCAGGAATCTCTACGATGTCTCGAAGTACGAGATGCTGCCCCGTCTGGTGGCTGGTGCGGGTTATCTGTCGCGCAACAACGATTCCGGTGGCACCTCGGTGAGCATTGAGACCGGTGAGCAAACACTAAGTCCATCCACCTCGCAGCAACGTCACCAGACGCTGGCCAATCTGTCGCTGTCGTGGAATCTGCTCGACTTCGGCGTTTCCTATTACCGTGCCCAGCAAAAAGCCGACCAGGTGTTGATGGCCGATGAACGGCGTCGCAAGGTCGTCCAGAATGTCCTCCAGGATGTCCGCAACGCGTATTGGCGGGCGCTCGGAGCGCAGCGCCTGTTGTCGCAGGTGGACAGTCTTCTCGACCGTGTGCGCCTGGCCCTGCAAATGGCGCGCAAGGTCGAGAAGGAAGGCCTGATGCCACGTTCGCAGGTGCTCGCCTACCAGCGCGCGCTGCTCGACGCGGTGACCCTTCTATCGCTACGCCGACAGGACCTGGAATTGTCGAAAGCCGAACTCGTCGCGCTGATGTCGATTCCTCCGGGCGTCAACATCGTTCTCGCCGACGATACCAGGATCGAGTCGCTACCGAGTCCCCCGGCCAACATCGCTGCGCTCGAAGCGCTGGCGCTGCGCCAGCGCCCCGAAATCATGGAAGAGTGGTATCGCAAGCGGGTCACCGAAAACGACATCAAGGCCGCCAAGCTGCTGGTCTGGCCGAACGTCTCCTTCGACATCAGTGGCCAGTACGATTCCAACATCTATCTGTACAACCAGTCGTGGATCGACACCGGTCTGCGCGTCTCATGGAACATCATGAAGCTCGCCCAGTTGCCGGCGCTCGAACGTGCCCAGGAGAGCCAGAACCAGACCGACGACATGCGCCGCATGGCGCTGTCGATGGCCGTGCTGACGCAGGTGCGCGTCGGCGTGCAACGCTACGCGCTGTCGCGAATGGAGTTCGGCGTTGCCGAGGAAAGCCTGCGCGTCGACGAGGAACTCCTCAAGTACGCCCGTGCCGCCGCGCGGACGAGCTTCGACTCCGAACTCGAAGTGATCCGCGCAGAAGCACGCGCGCTGCTCTCGCGCTACCAGCAGCACGCCGCCTATTCGAATGCCCAGGCCGCCTGGGGGCGGGTCTACAATTCAGTCGGGCTGGACGTCATGCCCGAAACGATAGCCAGTCACGATATCAAGACGCTGGCAGCGGCGATCGACACGACCCTTCGTCAATGGCAGGAAAACCTCCTCGCCGGCCCGGCTTTCGATGGCAGCGACAAAGTTGAATAGGGCGCTCGTTCTCTTCCTCGGCCTGGGGGCTGCAGGCTTCGCGCAGGCGCAGAACGCGCCGGCGGCAGCATCACCTGCCTCGCCAGCGAAAGCCGCCGCCGTCCGCACGGCGAGCACCGACCCCGACGCGATCCGCATCGTGCTGGCACCCGAACTCGAAACGACGCTGGTCGCGCAAATGCCAGGACGAATCGAAGCCATCGCCGCGACGCTCGGCTCGCGCGTGAGCAAGGGGCGCGTCGTCCTGCGCATGGACTGCGGCGAAAGCGATGCCCGCCGCAAAATGGCCGACGCCGAACTCGCGGCGGCCATCGAAACGCTGAGCACCAAACGCAAACTGCGGGAAATGGACGCTGCCGGCGAAATGGAAATCAAACTCGCTGTCGCCGCGGCCGACAAGGCGCGGGGCGCGGTGGCCCTGGCACGATCGCAGACCGCCTACTGCAGCGTCATCGCGCCTTTCAATGGCCGCGTGGCGCGCCTTTACGTCAAGACTTTTCAAGGCGTCAACGTCGGTGCGCCGCTGATCGATCTGGTCAGCGACGGCCCGCTCAAGCTGCGCCTGAACATTCCATCGACTTCCCTGCGCCAGGTCAGGGAAGGCAGTCCGTTCGAAGTCATCGTCCTCGAAACCGGCAAGACCTACCCGGCGCGCGTCAGCGCGATCAATTCGCGAGTCGACGCTGTTTCGCAGACCGTCGAGATCGAAGGCCGACTGCAGGGAACGCCTGCCGAACTGCTGCCAGGAATGAGCGGCACCGCGCGCTTCCCGCCGTCGCCCTGATAGCGCACTGAGCTACCCGGACGATGACCGACGAGGTTGCACTGTACGGCGCGATTGCCACCCTCGAGGCGCGCGCGCGCGGTCGGCAGCGTTGCCGAACTGATGGTGATCATCGCCAACGATGTCCATCCGCTGCTGCCTTTCCAGCAGGCGCTGGTCTTCGCCCAGCCACATCAGACGTGGGAACTGGCCGCAGTTTCCGGGCTCGCGCGACCGAGCGAGGACTCGCCCTACCTCGTCTGGCTCAGGCGAATGGCGACCTGGCTCGCCGCGCAGCTCGCCGTTGGGGAAAGTGGCCCGCGCTGGCTGAGTGCCGCAGACCTGCCGGTCGGGCATGACGATCTGCGTGACGGCTGGCACGAGTGGTGGCCGGCCGGTCTATGGGTCGCTTCTCTCTACCGGCAATCCGGTGCAGCGCTCGGCCACCTTTGTTTTCTGCTCGATGCGCCTCCTGCGCCGGTGCTTCTTCCTCATCTCGAACGTCTCTTCGCCACTTATTCTCACGAATGGGACTTGGCGACACGCCAGGACCACCGCTGGCAATTCAATTTCACCGCCCGTCAGAAGCGCTTCGTCTGCCTTGCCGTCGCTATGCTTTGCCTGCTGCCGGTGCGCCAGAGCGCGCTCGGTCCGGCGGAGATCATTTCGCTCGACGCGATTGCCGTCGCATCGCCGCTCGACGGTGTCGTAAAAACTTTCCATGTCCGTCCCAACCAGGCGGTCGCCGCTGGCGAGCCACTCTTCTCGCTCGACGACACGACTCTGAAAAGCCGTCTCGAAGTCGCCCAGCGCTCGGTTCAGGTCGCCGACGCCGAGTTGCTCTCTGCGACTCACAAGGCTTTCGACAATACCCAGAGCAAGAGTGAAATCACTTTACTCACCGGCCGGGCGCAGGAAAAGCGTGCCGAACTCGCCGCCACGAAGCACCAACTGGCGCGCATCGACGTCCTGGCCGCACGTGCCGGCGTCGCCATTTTCGGCGACGTCAACGACTGGATCGGCAAGCCGGTGGTCACCGGTGAACGTATCATGCAACTGGCCAACCCGGCCCATCTCGGGCTGCTGGTGTACCTGCCGGTGGCCGACGCGATAGCCCTTGAAGAAGGTGCGCCGGTCAAGCTCTATCTGACGACGCAACCGCTGTCGTCACTCGAAGGGGAGATCTTCCAGACGAGTTATCAGGCGACATTCTCCGACGAGGGAATCGCCAGCTACCGCCTGCAGGGACGCTTCACCAGCCCGCCAGGTGACGTTCGCATCGGGCTGCGCGGAACGGCCAAAGTCTCCGGCGGTTGGGTCGTTCTCGGCTACTACCTGATCCGCCGCCCGCTCGCCGCGCTGCGCGAGAGCCTCGGCGTCTGAATGCCGGCGGTCACAACCATGAGCGGATCGACTGCATCTCACGGCCTGCTACGCGAAGACCTGCGCCTGCACGAAGCGAGCAGCGACCCTGACGGATCGCCGGCCTGGGTAATCGAGGATCCGGTGGTGAACCGCTTCTACCGCATCGGCTGGCTCGAATTCGAGTGTCTCTTGCGATGGGGGGATCCGGCACCGGAAATCGCCGCAGCGATCTCCCGTGACACGCCGCTCGATCCCGATGCCAGCCAGGTCGAAGATTTTCAGCGCTTCCTTGCGCAGCATTCGCTGCTTCGACCGGATGGTGAAAAGCTTGCCCAGTTGCTGAGCCAGGCTCGCCAGCCCGGCTCATGGAAACGCTGGCAGTGGTGGCTGCATCACTACCTCTTCTTCCGTATCCCGCTACTCCGCCCGCAATATGCCCTGCAACGCCTGGCCGGCGTACTCGCGCCGCTCTTCCGGCCGTGGGCGGTCTGGGCTACGCTGGCCTCGATCGTCACCGGGCTGTTGCTCGTCGCGCGCCAATGGGAAGTCTTCGTCAGTACGCTCGTCGAGTCGGTTTCGCCTGCCGGGCTGCTCGGCTTCCTCCTCGCCCTGAGCTGCGCCAAGGCGCTGCACGAACTCGCGCATGCGCTCGTCGCCACCCACTACGGCGTCCGGGTGGCGCATATGGGAATCGCCTTTCTCGTCCTCTGGCCGATGCTGTACACCGATACCGGCGAATCGTGGAAGCTGAAGAAGCGCCGCCAACGGCTCGCCGTCGCCGCCGCCGGGATGACCACCGAACTGGCTCTCGCCGGGCTGGCAACGCTGGTCTGGAGCATCGCCGACCCCGGCCCGACAAGGAGCGCCGCTTTCTATCTTGCGACCACCGGCTGGACGCTTTCGCTGGCCCTCAATGCCAGCCCCTTCATGCGCTTCGACGGGTATTTCATTCTCTCCGACCTGCTCGACCTGCCCAATCTGCACGAACGTTCCGGCGCGCTCGCGCGCGCCGCGCTGCGGCGAACGCTCTTTGGCTGGAACGAGCCCGACCGCGAATACTTCCCACCGTGGCCGCGCCGCGCGCTGATCGGCTTTGCCTTCGCCACCTGGATCTATCGGCTGGGGGTCTTTCTCGCCATCGCGGCGGTCGTTTATTACTTCTTCTTCAAGGTCCTCGGCATCTTCCTGTTCCTGGTCGAAATCACCTGGTTCATCGCCCGACCGATCTGGTCCGAGCTGCGCGTGTGGTGCAAGCGCTGGCAGGAAACACCGGCGCAACGGCGCCGCACCTGGCTCTTTGCCTTGTTCTTGTTGGTCATCCTGGCTCTCATCCCCTGGCGCAGCGACATCCACGGCCCAGGGCTCGTTCACCCTTTGCTGCAGCAACGCGTCTTCGCACCGTTCCCAGCCCAGATCGGTGTCGTCCGTAGTCCCGGTGCAGTTCTAGCCGGCGAGGAACTGGTTCTCCTCTATAGCCAGGACCTTCACGATCAGGAGCGCCAGACGCAGGCCGGAATCACCGCGCTTGGCGAGCGGCTTTCCGGAATCGAGGCGGTCGAGGGTGCACTCGACCAGCGCAACGCCACGCGCGAACGCCTCGGCGAACAACTCGCCCGCGGTCAGTCGGTCAATGACGAACTCATCCGCCTGAGCATCCGCGCCGAGTTCAACGGGCGCTGGCTCGATGTCGACCCGCTGGCGGGCAGCGGCAGTTGGCTGGGGACGCTGAAGCCGATCGGCGTCCTGATCGATCCGGCGGTCTGGGTCGTCGACGCTTACGTCGGCCAGGCCGACATCGAACGGATCGAAGTCGGCGCCGCTGCCCGCTTTTTCCCGGAGCACCAGAACGTCGCACTCGCAGGACGGATCGTCGAAGTCGACCTGGTGCGTAGCCAGCGCCTGCCGCACGCCATGCTCACGATCCGTCATGGCGGGCCGATCGCCACAGTCGCCGGCGGCAACGAACTCCAGCCGATCGATTCGCGCTACCGGGTGCGCGTTCGCCTCGATGAGCCGCCGCAGAACTGGCGTGAACTCCGCGGCAGCGTTTCCCTGACAGGAAAAAGTGAAAGCCTGGCCTACGCATTCGTCGTCAAGGCGCTTGCCGTGCTGATCCGGGAAAGCGGCTTTTGATCGGGCTTCCGGCGCCGTGCCCGTCGTATGTACCTGCCGCTTCGGGTGCCGACCCGCCGCAGCGGTCGCCCTTTCCCACCAACCAGCCGCTGGCCATCCGGTTAAAGAAAGAATTTCTCCAGCCGCACGAAGACTTCATGCTGGGCGCCATGGCGGCGCACCGCCAGGACGTCTTCGAGCTTTTCCACCTGCTTCACCATCTGGTCCAGACGCTCGTCCTCATTGACCAGCAGCCAGATGCGACTGGTGTCGCCGCTCCCCACCGGCATGCACAGGATGCCTTCGACGTTGTACGCCCGACGTGAAAAGAGGCCGACGACGTGCGACATGACTCCCGGGTGGTTATTAACGTCCAGTTCGAGCACCGTGCGCGCCAGCGCCTGGTTTTCACTGCGTGCAATCGAATTCATCGTTCAGCCTCCGATCATTTCCTTGTTGGCCGCGCCCGGCGGCACCATCGGCAACACCTGTTCGTGCATGGCGATGCTGGCGTGAATCAGCATCGGACCGCGCGTTGACAGCGCCCTGGCCAACGCGGCCAGCGGCTCGACCTCCTTGTCGAGGTCGATGGCGGCCACTCCGAAGCCCTCGGCAACGCGCACGAAGTCGGGCATGCCCTTGAATTTCGAGGCGTAGATGCGCTCGCCGTAAAACATCGTCTGCTGCTGGAAAACCAGACCGAGCGACGAGTTGTTCATCAACACGATCTTGACGTTGACGTTCTCCTCGGCGGCAGTCACCAGTTCCTGGACATTCATCAGAATGCTGCCGTCGCCGGTAAAACAGACCACCGTCCGTTCCGGCTCGGCCAGTGCCGCGCCGATGGCCGCCGGCATGCCGAAGCCCATCGTCCCGAGACCGCCGGACGTCAGCCACTGGCGGGGCCGGCGCAAGGGGTAGGCCTGCGCCACCCACATCTGGTGTTGACCGACGTCGGTGGTAATCGTCGCCGAGTCGTCGAGGCAATCGGCGACCGCGCGGATCAGGCCGTAGGGGGTGCGCGGGTCTTCGATGCCCGGCGTGCGCAGGGGCTGCGCCGCTTTCAGGCTGGCCACGCGCGCCAGCCAGTCATCCCGCTCGACGACCGCCAGTGCCGGCAGGAGCATCTCCAGCACCGAACTCACGTCGCCGGCAATGCCCACATGCGCGGTCTTGATCTTGTCGAGTTCGGAGGGGTCGATGTCGATGTGGATGATTTGTGCCTGCGGGCAGAAACCGGCCACCTTGCCCGTCGCCCGGTCATCGAAGCGGGCCCCGACGGCGATCAGCAGGTCGCACTCGTCGAGCGCGAGGTTGGTACAGCGCGCCCCGTGCATGCCCAGCATGCCGAGCGACAGCGGATGATCGACCGGCATCGCCCCGAGGGCCATCAGGGTCATGACCGTCGGCAGCCGACACTTTTCGGCGAGCGCCACGGCCAGCCCGGAGGCGGCGGAATGCACCACCCCCCCGCCAAGGTAGAGAATCGGCCTGGCGGCGGCGTTGATCATCTCCGCCGCACGTCCGACCGCTTCCGCGGCCGGTGGCGGAACGGGCTCGGCACCACCCGGCGCTGGCCATTCTGCGACCTCGACGAGTTGATTCTGCACATCCTTCGGAATATCGACCAGCACCGGCCCGGGACGACCCGAGGCCGCGATGCGGAAAGCACGCGGAATGATCTCCAGCAGATCGACGGCGGCATTGACCAGGAAGTTGTGTTTGGTAATCGGGATGCTCAAGCCGTAGGTGTCGACTTCCTGGAAGGCATCGGTACCGATCATCGCTCGCGGCACCTGCCCGGTGATCGCTACCAGCGGAATCGAATCCAGCTTGGCGTCGGCGATCGCCGTCAGCAGATTGGTGGCGCCAGGCCCCGAGGAAGCCATGCACACCGCCGGCAACCCAGTGGCACGCGCCATCCCTTGCGCCATGAAGCCGCCACCCTGCTCGTGCCGGGCCAGGACATGGTGGATCAGCTCCGACTTCGACAAGGCGTCGTAGATCGGCAGGATGGCGCCTCCGGGAATGCCGGCCAGCGTACGAACGCCCTGTCGTTCGAGCAGACGCACGACAATCTGTGCGCCGGTAAGGATTTCGCGTGGTTGCTTGGGCAAATCAATCTCCTTCGATAGGACTGCCGCCTGCGGCGTCGCCTGGCTTGGGTCCGGAAAAGCGTAAGCGCCGCACGGCGTGCACCGGCGAGGCTTTCTGAAATCGGTGGTCGATCGTCTGGCGCTGAAAGCGCCATGCGCGCTGCGCACGACGACGTGGCGGGGAGTTGGAGGCGCACACGCGGCAGGAGTTCATCCTGCCGGCCAGAATGCGCTTGTTGTCTTGCAGATCACCTTGGAAGATGCGAGCGGGGAAAGTCAGCCTGCAGCCCTACGAGAGCCCCAAACATCAGGGCACAGACGGGGCCGCAAAGAGGGCGATGTTAGCATGTCGATGCCGGCGATTCCAGACCACGGTGGTCAGGTTTCGCAGACCCTGCTTGCGCCGCGCCTACGCCGGCTTGCGGTACTTCCTCCACGCGCTGTAGCTGAACACCAGGAGGCCCAGCCAGATCAACCCGAAGCTGAGCAGTTGCGCAAGCCGCATCGGTTCGCCGAAGACCCAGATCGCGGTCACAAACTGGAGCGTCGGGTTGATGTACATCAGCATGCCAACGCTGGCCAGATCGAGCCGCTGTGTGGCGGCGGCAAAGGCCAGCAGCGGCAGTGCGGTGAGCGCGCCCGACCCCACCAGCAGGACCGTGGTCGCCGGATCGTGACCGGTGAACACCGCATGGCCGCTCGCTGCCTGCCACCACGCATACAGCGCGCACACCGGCAGCATCGCCAGGGTTTCCAGCCATAACCCGGAGACCGCGTCGACCGGCAATTGCTTGCGCACCAGGCCGTAGGTGCCGAAGGTGCCGGCGAGAACCAGCGACACCCAGGGCAGATGACCGATGGCGACGATCTCGTTGGCCATCGCCGCCAGAGCCAGAGCGACGGAAAGCCATTCCAGCCGGTTCAGCCGTTCCTTGAGGACCAGCAGTCCGAGCAGGACGTTGACCAACGGTGTCAGGAAGTATCCGAGACTGGAGGCGACAACCTGCTGATTGGCGACGGCCCACAGGAAAACCAGCCAGTTGGACCCGATCAACAAGGAAGCGATCAGCAGCAGCAGCACCTGCCGCGCACTCCTGAACACCGCCGCCACCTTGTGCCACTGCCGCCGCAGGCTCAGCAGCAAGCCGACAAAGACGCAGGCCCAGACGGCGCGGTTGCTCAACACATCCATCGGCGAAACGTGCGCGAGCTCGCGAAAAAACAGCGGAAAGAATCCCCACATCGCATAGGCAAGCAGGCCGCAGGCGATCCCGGCCAGATGGCGGTTGCCGCTCACCGTTTCAGTGCGTCTCGCGCAACACGTCGAGTGCCGCCGAGCGGTAGTCTCGCCGATAGAGTACCACGAGGATCAGCACCGAGAGAACGGCCAGGCTCAGCGGGCTGAGCAACCAGCCGGATGCGGCCAGGCCGAAATAGTAGGCGCGGATGCCTCGATTGAAGTCGTCGCCGGCCAGATTGTTGGCCGCCGCCACCCGCCGGGCATAGCTTGCGATGGCCGGTTCATCTCGCTTGCCGAGCGGTGCCGCGCCAACCAGGATCGAGAGCACATTGAACTGACGCAGCGACCAGGTGAACTTGAAATAGGCGTAAACGAAACTGGCCAGCACCAGCATCAGCTTGATCTCCAGCAGCTCGCGGTTGCCGGCACCGCCGAACGCCATGTCCACGGTGAAGGTCAGCAGCTTGTCCGCCGCACCGAGCGCGGCGACCAGACCGGCGATAATGTAGATCGTGGTATTGGCGTAGAAAGTGACGCTGGTCACCAGATTGCCGATCAGCGTCGAGTCGGTCACCCGCACCTCGCGCTCGAGCATGCGATAGGCCCATTCGAGCCGGAAGCCGTGGCCACTGCGGATCAGTCCCGCGGAAGCCCAGCGGCTATGCTCGGAGAACCAGGCATAGCCCGCCCAGCAGGCAATGAAGACGAACAGCGCCAGCCAGTCGGCGGTCGAGAGACGGTGGAGTGCGTGCATCCGCTCATCTTCCCACAGAACGTGCAGCCGTCAAGGTCGGCGCGGCGCCACCGGCACCGTGGCGTGCCGGCGGCACGGGAGCGGCCTACGGCAGCTTCGGAGGTTCGAAACGCTCGTCGCTGGTCAGCGTATTCAGGAAGGCGACGATCTGGCCGATCTCCTGGTCGGAAAGCTTGCGGTCGATCAGCAGCGCGCTCTTGTTGGCGTCGTTCCGGCCGCCGGAAGCCATGTAGCGCACCGCATCCTCCAGGCTGGCGACGCTGCCGTCATGGAAGTATGGCCCGGAAATACCGACCGACCGCAGCGTCGGTGTCTTGAACGCCGACATGTCCGCGGGGTTCTTGGTCACCGCGTTCCGGCCGACATCGGGTTTGGGCTTGCCAGCTTCCAGCCCGATGTTGTAAAACTGACTGTCGCTGAACAGCGGTGGCTTGTGGCAGGCGACACAACCGCCCTTGCCGACGAACAACTCGTACCCGGCCAGCGCAGCGGCCGAAACGGCGGCCTTGTCGCCGGCGGCATGGCGGTCCCACGGCGCTTCGCCGCTGTTCAGGGTGCGCAGGAACGCGGCCAGCGCCTTGGCAATGTTGTCCGCGTCCGGCGGGGCGCCGAAGACTTTCTGGAACTCGACCTGGTAGCCAGGAACGGCGGCGATGACCGCCGCAGCCTTGACCGGGTCGGCACCGATCTGTGCCTTCCAGGCCGCCGTGACCTGCCCCTCCAGCGTCGTCGCACGCCCGTCCCAGTACCAGGCCGTGTAGTAGCCGGTGTTGTAAACGCTGGGCGTGTGACGGGTGTTCATGCCGCCACCGACCTTGCGTGACAGCGCCAACCCGTCGGTCCATCCGAGATGACGGAAGTGGCAACCCTGGCAGGCCATGCTGCCGTCGCCGGAAAGACGCGCATCGAAAAACAGTTGCTTGCCGAGCGCCGCCTTGGCCGGCGTCGTCGGGTTATCGGCCGGATCGGGCGGCGCCAGCAAGGCCGAAGAGCGGGCATAGCCGGCGCCATCCTGCGGAACCGTGATGCAGCCGATCAGTGCGGCGGCAATGCCGGCCGCCAGAAGCCTACGCCTGGATGTCGCTTTCATCTTTTCTCCTCCTCCGCTGATCACAGCCGACAGCGTAACATCGACTCAATGCGCTGGGCACCGGCGAAGCGAAGTTTCGGCCCCCTTCCTGCGGTCGCCGACCATTCCAGTCAAATGCTTTCCGGGTTCAGCTCGTTTCCTCCGTGATGCGTAGAGAATACACCCGCCCCCTTCGCCACCCCCCACTTGATCCCTTTCCAGGTGGCGCCATCCACCTCCGGAACGCTTCGATTTCGAGCGCAAACTCATGCACAAACTGTCAATCAAACAAATCCTCATGATCTCGGCGATGCTTGTCGGCACGCTGCTGCTGCTGGGAATTCTGATCGTCTGGAACAGCAACGCTTCGCTCAATGCCGCCGCGGAGGAAGCCTTGCGCATCGAACAAAGCCTCCTGGCGTTCAAGGATACGCGCTTCCATGTCGTCCAGATCCAGCAGTTCATGAGCGATGCGGCGGCCGTCGGTAAGACCAGTTTCTCGGAGGCCGCCCGCGAGCCAGACAACTCGACGCGCTGGCCGGTGAACTCGAAACGCTGGGCGCCGGAAGTGAAGCTGCCCAACGGGAAACGCGCACCTGGATGCTGCGCTCGAGCATGGGTGTCGGGACTCTGGCTCTGATAACGGTGCTGCTTTCGTATCTGTTGCTGTCGAGGGTACTGATGAAGCTGCTGGGTGGCGAACCGGCGCTTGCGGGGTACATCGCCGGCCGGATGGCCGCGGGCGATTTGACGCAGCAGTTGCAGATCCAGCCTGGCGACCGGTGCAGCGTCCTCGCCCACATCGGCCTCATGCAGCAGAGCTTGCGGGAAACCGTGCAGGCGATCAGGACCGGATCCGACGCCGTGCTGGCGGCGGCCAAACGACTCGACGCCGATGCCGCCCATGTCGTCGAGACCTCGCAGACCCAGAGCAACACGGCGGCCTCGATGTCGGCGTCGGTCGAACAGGTGGCGAGCACCATCACCCATACTGCCGACTTCGCATCCAAGGTCCGGTCGCACGCCCGCGAAGCCGGCGCGCTTGCCGATCATGGCGGCGACGAAGTCCGTGCGGTCACCGCGGAACTCGGCCGCGTGGCCGATTCGGTGAAGCTCGCGAGCAAGGTCATCGGCGCGCTGGGAGACGAGTCGCGGCGGATCACCGCGATTGTCCACAAGATCCGGGAAATTGCCGACCAGACCGTCAACCAGGCGGAAAAGGCCTGCGCGGCCATGTCCCTGGTTACCCAGGAACTGGGCAAGGTTGAGGGCGAGATCAGCGAGATCACCGGGGCCGCCGAAGAGCAGCGCGTCGCCAGCGCGACGATTACCCAGCATGGTTCGTCAAGACATTGGCAAGTCCGGCAATCGGAGTAGTATTGATCAATGGAATTCTGTATTGTCGGCAAGATCGCGGGGGTCGAGACCATCGCCGAAGGCAGTGGTATTCGAGAGCTCTCCCTGCTACGGCAGCGGTACGGAGTTGGCTATTGGCGCAAGAAAAAGGGGATCGCCACTGTGCGCCTTTTTGATGGACCGACGGCAAAGGCGGAACTTCACTGGTATGAGGCGCGGCATCGGCAAGGTAAAACTGAAGATAAAGGAATGGTTATGAAGTTCGTGGTTTGCCTGTCTCGCGAAGGATTTGGCGAGTTCTCGACGGATGATCTGACGCTCGGGCGGCTGTATGAAGTGCTTGCCCCGGCGGACAGCCACGACATGCTGCGGATCATTGACGATTCCGGCGAGGATTTTCTTTACCCGGCTTCTCTTTTCGAGTCTGTGGAGGTGCAAGAGAAAACGGCCACCCGTCTGCACGAATTGTTGGCAGCGTAACGCCAGGGTCAGAAAAACCATCCGCTGAGGTGCTGTAGTTGTGTGCTCGATGGCCAGCTGCAGGTCGATGACGCTTACCTGGGCGGCGAACGGACGGGCGGCAAGGCCGGGCGCGGTTCGGAGACCAAGGTCCCGTTCGTGGCCGCGGTTTCGTTCAACGATGAGGGCCACCCCCTGCGTGCCAAACTCACGCGGTTTCCCGGTTTTACCCTGACGGCCATCGCCGAGTGGGCCAAGAGCAACCTCGCACCGGGATCGACGGTGCTGTCGGATGGTCTGGCTGCTTCAGCGCCGTCACCGACGCCGGCTGCGTTCATCAGCCGACCGTCGTCGCCGGGCGAAAGCCCAGGACCTGCCAGAGTTCAAGTGGGTCAACACGGTCCTGGGCAATCTCAAGACCGGCCTTTCGGGTTGCAACCACGCGCTTGCCTTTCGAAAGTATGGCGCTCAGTACCTCGCGGCTTTCACCTACCGATTCAACCGCCGATTCAATCTCAGAACTCTCAACGAGCGGCTCCTGGTCGCCGCGGTAGCCTGCGCGCCGCGGCCCCAGCGCTCGATTCGGGCGGCTGACGCTCACACAATTGCTCACCGTCCCTGAAGGGAACACAATGTCCCGCAGTACATCCAGGAGGAGTTTCGTCATGCCCATCGACTTTTACTACGGATCCGGGTCACCCTATGCCTGGCGCGTCTGGCTCACCCTGGAACACAAGCAGCTGCCATACCTCCTGAAGGTGGTCTCTTTCGCCGCGGGGGACCTGCAGAAACCGGAGATCCACGCTCTCAATCCGCGACACAAGATACCGATCATCGTGGATGGTGAGTTTTCCCTTTTCGAATCGGCGGTGATCGTCGACTACCTCGACGAGGCATATCCCGAGCGGCCCGTCCTGCCGCGCAGCGTTCAGGAACGAGCGATCGCGCGGCGCATGATTCGTGAGGCCGACCAGTATCTCGCCGCGGCTCTGGAGATTCTGGTGGACGAGATCCTGTTCACCGACCAGGAGCACCGGGATGCGGCGCGCCTGCAGAGGGGTCGCGACGCGATGGTGGCCGAATTGGGCCGCTTCGAGTCGCTGCTGACGGGCGACTGGTTCGCCGGCGACCCGGGCGCGGTGGATTACACGCTCTATCCGCTGATCGCCCTGGCGCTGCGCATCGAGAAACGCATCCCGTCACTGAGCATCGAGACGGCGCTCGGACCGAGACTGCGTGAGTGGCAGGGTCGGGTAGAGGCCTTGCCCTACTTTGCCACCACCTATCCGCCGCACTGGCAGGGCTGACAGGTATGGCAAAAGCGGATGGGGCATCCACTAACTCGAGAGGTCTATCCCCGCTGGCGCGGGAGAAACGGTTTCGGGAACATCGCTAATTCGTGGCGAATATCGTCGTCGCAACGATCAGAACAACGATGCTCTCCCACAAGCCGGCGAAGGAAGATTCGTGAGTCGCTGGCGCGACTTTCACATTAATGACTGGTGCCGATCGGCTCTCTCAGATCAACCCTGGACGCCCCGCCAGCACACGCCCGCGCCATCCGTTCGAGGGCCGCATCGAGCGTCGGGCGCGGGCAACCGAAGTTGAGACGAACCCAGCCGGGGAGGCCGAAGTCGACGCCACTCGACAGGCCGACACCGGCTGCCTCGAAGAAGGCGGCCGGATCGGCCTGCCCCAGGGCTCGCGCGTCGATCCACGCCAGGTAGGTCGCCTCGACGTGGCTGACGGAAAGTCCCGGCATCGCGGCAACGGCCGCTTCGACACGATCGCGGTTGCGGCGCAACACCGCGATCAGCGCACGCCGCCAGTCTTCGCAGTCGCGGTAGGCGACCTCGGTGGCCGCCAGGCCAAGGAGATTGACGTGCGGCACGATACCGCGCATGGCGCCGGTGAAGCGGCGGCGTAGCGCGACGTCGGGAATCACCGCGAAGGAGCAGCCCAGACCCGGAATGTTGTAGGTTTTCGAAGGCGCCATCAGGGTGATGCTGCGGCGGGCGATGTCGGCGTCGAGCATCGCCAGCGGCAGATGTTGGCGGCCCGTGTCGAGGATCAGCCCACAGTGGATTTCATCGGAGCAGACGATCAAGTCGTGCCGTTTGCAGAAAGCGGCAACGGCGCCGAGTTCGTCGGCGTCCCAGGCCCGCCCGACCGGGTTGTGCGGGTGGCAGAGCAGCAGCAGGCGGCTGCTCGGCTGCAGCGCGGCGGTCAGCGCCGTGAAATCCCAGGCCCAGCGGCCATCGGCCTGCAGCCGCAGCGCGGCGCTGGACAGTTGCCGGCCCGAGAAGTGTGGCGCCGAGAGGAAGGGCGGATAGACCGGCGTCGCGGTCAGCACGTCGCCGTCGACGGCGCGGCAGGCGATATTGAGCCCGCACACCAGGCCGGGCAACCACACCAGCCAGTCGGCCTCGACCTGCCAGCCGTACTCACGCTGCAGATTCCCGAGCACGGCGGCATGGAGTGCCGGCGACGGCTCGGGGTAGCCGTAACACGCTTGCCCGACGCGAGCGTGCAGGGCCTCGACAATCGCCGGCGGCGAGGCGAAATCCATGTCCGCCACCCACATCGGGAGCACGTCGCGGCCGGCGTACTTGTTCCACTTGAGCGAATCGCCACCGCGGCGGTCGATGACCCGGTCGAAGTCGAAGTCGTCCATGTCTGGGTCCGAATCGCGGGCTTCGAGGGAGGTGTTTTTGAGCTCTTCGCCGACACCGGAGGCGATGTTCACGGACATACGGAAGCCCTTTCTGAATTCTGGTCAAAAACATGGAAGCCGGCGCCGTGAACCTAGGCCAGGAACAGTTTGTAGGCCGGATTGCCGCTCTCGTTCCAGTAGGCGTAGCCGAGTTTTTCCAGAAACTCCTCGAAATCGCCCATCTCGTTCGGCGGTACCTGCATGCCGACCAGCACGCGGCCATAGTCGGCGCCATGGTTGCGGTAGTGAAATAGGCTGATGTTCCAACCGGAGCTCATGCGGTTGAGAAAGTTCATCAACGCCCCTGGACGTTCGGGAAACTCGAAGCGATACAGGATCTCGTTGTCGACCCTTGGCGAATGCCCGCCCACCAGATGGCGAACGTGACCCTTGGCCATTTCGTCGTCGGTCAGGTCGAGAGTCGGATAGTCGTGCTTGCGCAGGTGTTCGAGCAGCCGCACTGACTCGGCGCGTGACGCCACCTGGATGCCGACAAAGACATGCGCGTCACGCTGGTCGTTGTAGCGGTAGTTGAACTCGGTGATGTTGCGTGCGCCGATCAGCGAGACGAAGCGCTTGTAGGCGCCGGGCATCTCCGGCAGGGTGACGGCAAAAACGGCTTCGCGTCGCTCGCCGATTTCGGCCCGTTCGGCGACAAAACGCAGACGGTCGAAGTTCATGTTGGCGCCGGATGCCGTCGCCACCAGCGTCTTGTCCTTCAGCCGGTGCAGCCGGGCGTATTCCTTGGCGCCGGCAACGGCCAGCGCGCCAGCCGGTTCGAGCACCGCCCGGGTGTCCTCGAAAACGTCCTTGATCGCCGCGCAGATGGCGTCGGTGTCGACCAGCACCATCTCATCGACATACATCTGGCAAAGGCGGAAGGTCTCCTCGCCGACGTACTTGACCGCCGCACCGTCGGCGAACAGGCCGACGTGGTCGAGGCGGACACGCTTGCCGGCCTTGAGCGAGCGCGCCATGGCGTCGGCGTCGACTGCTTCGACGCCGATGATCCTGGTCTCCGGCCGGACCCGCTTGATGTACGCCGCGACGCCGGAAATCAGGCCACCGCCGCCAACACAGCAGAAGACGGCGTGAATCGGCTTGGCGTGTTGGCGCAGGATCTCCATGCCGATGGTGCCCTGGCCGGCGATCACTTCCGGATCATCGAAAGGATGCACGAAGCTCAGCCGCTCACTTTTCTCGAGTTCAAGTGCGTGCGTGTACGCGTCATCGTAGGATTCGCCGGCGAGCACCACTTCACCGCCGCGGCTCTGGACGGCCTGCACCTTGATCTGTGGCGTCGTCGTCGGCATCACGATCACTGCCCGGCAGCCGACCTTGGCCGCCGCCAGCGCGACACCCTGTGCATGGTTGCCGGCGGACGCACAGATCACACCACGCTTGAGCTTGTCGGCGGAGAGATGCGCGATCTTGTTGTAGGCGCCGCGCAGTTTGAAGGAAAAGACCGGCTGCAGATCTTCGCGTTTCAGCAGGACACGATTGCCGATGCGTGCCGACAGGGCCGGCGCGGGGTCAAGCGGCGTTTCAATCGCGACGTCGTATACCTGCGCGTTGAGAATTCTTTCGAGGTAATCCGTGTGCATGGCTGCGGAATGGCCGATCGGTTGACTAAACCGGCGATTCTAGCAGCAGAAACCGCAGGCTCGGACACCCTTGTCGTGCGCCACACGCAGGAATTGCCGCCGGCACCGCGTATTGGCCACTCCGGATTGCCGATGCGCGGGCGCGATCGGCGACGCGATGCCCCGGCAAGCAGCCGTGGCTTTTCGCTTCCCGTGCGGCAAAATCCGCAGCCCGCACAAACCAGCATGCTGCTCGCCTTCGGCGGCAGCCTGATCGTTTCGCTGTTGAGCGCGCGCGCGCACCTCGAAGCACAGCTCTCGATCAAGAATGCCGACAACGCATCGGCACTGGCCCTTTCGCTCAGCCTGCACAACCCGGACCGGGCAACGATCGAGCTGGCCACCATGACACTTCTCGACAGCAAGCACTACGAGTTGATCCGCGTCGACGATCCCGAGGGACATCCGATCGTCGAACGCGTCGGCGGGGTCGACCATCGCGATGCCCCGCAGTGGTTCGAGCGCTGGCTGCCGATACACGCCACGCCCGGTCAGGCGAAGATCAACAACGCGTGGCAACAGGTCGGCACGGTGACCGTTGTCAGCCACAATCATCTGGCCTATGCGACGCTGTGGAGCAGCGTCTGGCCGACGATCGCGGCCATGACCTTCGCGTGTCTGGTCGGCGGCAGCCTCGGGGCGATTATCCTGGGACGTCTGAAGTCGCCGCTGCAAGCCGTGATCGACCAGGCCACGGCGATCCAATCAATCTTTCGGCGAGTTCGGTGACCAACGCGAGCTTCCGGGAACGTCTGTTGGGCCTGCTCGGCGAGCACGCCGCCGAGACCTCCCGGCTGTGGCTGGAAGTCAGCGAAAACGGTGCGCTCAGATATCTCGCCGCGTTCCGCGAGTTCTGCCGCGCCCTGAGGGCAACGGACTGCCGCATCGGCCTGGACCACTTCGGCCACCAGTTCAGTCAGATCGGTGTGCTCCACGATCTCGGCCTCGACTACCTGAAGGTCGATTCGAGCTTCGTGCGCGGACTCGACAGCAATCGTGGCAACGCGGCCTTCCTCAAGGGCCTGACCGGCATTGCCCACAGCATCGGTGCGGGTGCTCGCCGAGGGCGTGGCGACCGAGCAGGAGTGGCTGGTCCGGCTTGAGCTGGGTTTTGACGGCGGCACGGGCCTGGCCATTTCGGCGTTGGCGGCAAAGACAAACGACGAGTGAAGCCGGCGACGCGCCCGCGTACTCCCCGCCGCGAAGCAGCGGCGGCAATCGCAGACTGTGATGCTGCACCGCAGTAAGCTAGAATTCAGTCTTTGGCGGCAGCCGGGAACACCATGAACGTACGCCTGCGCGAGATCCCCTATAACTATACGTCGTTCTCCGACCGGGAGATCGTCATCCGCCTCCTCGGTCCCGAGAAATGGGCGATTCTCGACGAATTGCGCGCTGAACGCGTTACCGGCCGCTCGGCACGCATGCTCTATGAGGTGCTGGGCGACATCTGGGTTGTGCAGCGCAACCCCTACCTCGAAGACGACCTGCTCGCCAACCGCGACCGCCGTGCCGCCCTGGCCGAGGCCTTGCGCCACCGCCTGCGCGAGATCGACAAACGTCGGCAGGGCAACGCCAAGGTTTTGCAACTGATCGTCGCCGCCGAAGCCGCGGTCGATGCCTTTGAACAGTACTTCCGCGACACCGCCAGGCTGCGCGCCAGGGTCAGGAAGCTGCTGGCCCGGCACACCCGCCGCGACAACATCGCCTTCGACGGCCTGGCACGCGTCTCGCACGTCACCGATGCCACCGACTGGCGGATCGAATATCCGCTGGTCGTCCTCTACCCGGACAGCGAGGAAGAGGTCGCGCCGCTGGTGCGCGGCTGCATCGAACTCGGTCTGACCATCATCCCGCGCGGTGGCGGTACCGGCTACACCGGTGGCGCCATCCCGCTGACCGCGCTCTCGGCGGTGATCAATACCGAGAAGCTGATCGACATCGGTCCGGTCGAGGAACTGCTCCTGCCCGGCTGCGACCGCCCCTGCGCGACCATCCGCACCGGTGCCGGGGTGGTCACCGCGCGCGTATCGGAAGCCGCGGCAGCCGCCGAACGGGTGTTTGCCGTCGACCCGACCTCAGCCGAAGCCGCGTGCATCGGCGGCAACATCGCCATGAACGCCGGTGGCAAGAAGGCCGTGCTCTGGGGAACGGCGCTCGACAATCTGGCCTGGTGGAAGATGGTCGATGCCAGCGGGCATGTCATGGAAGTGACCCGCCACAACCACAACTTCGGCAAGATCCACGAACAGGAGGTCGCGCGTTTCGAGCTCAGGCGCTTCCGCAAGGACGGCAAGACGCTCTACGGCACGCCGGAGATACTGGAAATTCCGGGGCGGCGCTTCCGCAAGGCGGGGCTTGGCAAGGACGTCACCGACAAGTTCCTGGCCGGCCTGCCCGGCGTACAGAAGGAAGGCACCGACGGCCTGATCGTCGCCGCCCGCTGGGTGCTGCATCAGATGCCGCAGCACACGCGCACCGTCTGCCTCGAATTCTTTGGACAGGTCCGCGAAGCGGTGCCGGCAATCGTCGAAATCACCGATTACTTCAAACCCGGTGGCGCCGGCCGGGCCGCGGGCGTTCTGCTGGCCGGCCTGGAACATCTCGACGAGCGTTACCTGCGCGCCGTCGGTTACGCCACCAAGGCCAAGCGCAAGGCGGAAACCGCCGGACGACCGAAGATGGTGCTGATCGGCGACCTCGTCGGCTACGACGAGGCGGCGGTGATGCGCGCCGCTTCGGAGGTGGTGCGCCTGTGCAACCTGCGCAGCGCCGAGGGCTTCATCGCCGTCGACGCCGAGACGCGCAAGAAATTCTGGCTCGACCGCTCGCGTACCGCTGCCATCTCGCGCCACACCAACGCCTTCAAGCTCAACGAGGACGTGGTCATCCCGCTGCCACGCATGGGCGAGTATTGCGACGGCATCGAGCGCATCAACATCGAACTCTCGATCCGCAACAAGCTGGCGCTGTGCGACGCGCTGACCGCCTTCCTGCGTGGTGAGCTGCCGCTGCATCGCGGCGACGTCGAGCTCGACAAGGAACTGCTGATCGGCGAACGCCGCCCGGCCGCACTGGACGCCGTTGCCGCAGTGCGCAAGCGCTGGCAGTGGCTGCTCGACCATCTCGACCTGCCGCTGCCGCAGGCCGAAGCCCGCTTCGCCGACCTCGGGATCGCGGCGGAAACGCTGCGCAACCGCGCCGCCGACCCGACGCTCTTCCATCGCCTGCAGGATTACTCGTTGCGCGTGTCCTGGAAAAGCGAACTCAAGCCGCAGCTCGAAGACATCTTCGACGGCCTGGTCTATCGGCCGGTACTCGAACGCCTCGCCGCGATCCACCAGGAAGTCCTGCGCAGCCGCCTGTTCGTCGCCCTGCACATGCACGCCGGCGACGGCAACGTGCATACCAACATCCCGGTCAACTCCGACCACTACGAAATGCTGCAGACCGCCTATGGCGTCGTCGAACGCATCATGGCACTGGCGCGCGCGCTCGACGGCGTCGTCTCGGGCGAGCACGGCATCGGCATCACCAAGCTCGAATTCCTCACCGAGGACGAAATCCGGCCGTTCCGCGAATACAAGGCGCGGGTCGACCCCGCAGGCCATTTCAACAAGGGCAAGCTGCTGCCGGGCGCCGACCTGGCCCGCGCCTACACCCCGTCGTTCTCGTTGCTGGGAACCGAATCGCTGATCATGGAGCAGTCCGAGATCGGCAACATCTCGACGATGGTCAAGGACTGCCTGCGTTGCGGCAAGTGCAAGCCGGTGTGCTCGACGCACGTGCCGCGCGCCAACCTGCTGTACTCGCCGCGCAACAAGATCCTCGCCACCTCGCTGCTGATCGAGGCCTTCCTCTACGAGGAGCAGACCCGTCGCGGCGTCTCGCTGCGCCATTTCGACGAGTTCAACGACGTCGCCGATCACTGCACGATCTGCCACAAGTGCGTCACGCCCTGCCCGGTGGACATCGACTTCGGCAATGTCTCGATCCGCATGCGCAACCTGCTGCGCGAACAGGGACGCAAGAAGTTCGTGCCGGCAAAAGCCGCGGCGATGGCCTTCCTGACCATCAAGGACCCGGCGACGATCAAGCTGGTGCGCAAGGTGATGATCGACTGGGGCTACCGCGCGCAGCGGCTGGGTTACCGACTGGCCAGGTCGCTGCACCTGGTGCAGGGCCAGACCCGGCAGCCGCCGGCAACGCTCGGCGCACCGACGCTGCGCTCGCAGATCATCCACTTCATCAACAAGCCGATGCCCGGCGGGCTGCCGAAGCGCACGGCGCGCGCCCTGCTCGATATCGAGGATGACAAGATCGTGCCGATCATCCGCGACCCGCAGAAGGTCGGCGCCGCCGACTACGATGGCGACGCGGTGTTCTACTTTCCGGGTTGCGGCTCCGAACGGCTGTTCTCGCAGGTGGCGCTGGCGACGCAGGCGATCCTCTACGAAATCGGCGCGCAGACCGTCCTGCCGCCGGGCTACCTGTGCTGCGGCTATCCGCAGACCGCTGCCGGCGAAGCCGACCAGGGCCTGCGCATCACTACCGACAACCGCGTGCTCTTCCACCGCGTCGCCAACACCCTCAACTATCTCGACATCCGCACGGTCATCGTCTCCTGCGGCACGTGCATGGACCAGCTCGAAAAATACCACTTCGAGCAGATCTTCCCCGGCTGTCGGCTGCTCGACATCCACGAGTACCTGCTGGAGAAAGGCGTCAAGCTCGACGGCGTCAGCGGCACGCGTTATCTGTATCACGACCCCTGCCACGCGCCGATGCGCACACTGCCGGGCATCAAGGTGGTCAACAGCCTGATCGGGCAGCCGGTCAGGCTCTCCGAACGCTGCTGCGGCGAATCGGGGACGCTGGCGGTGACACGTCCGGACGTGTCCACACAGGTGCGCTTCCGCAAGCAGGAAGAAATCGAGAAAGGCGCCGGCAAACTCCGCGCCGACGACTTCACCGGCAACATCAAGGTCCTCACCTCCTGCCCCTCGTGCCTGCAGGGTCTGTCGCGCTACAACGACGACGCCGACACCCAGGCCGACTACATCGTCGTCGAAATGGTCAAGCATCTGCTCGGCCCCAACTGGATGGCGAACTACGTCAGCAAGGTCAACAACGGGGGAATCGAAAGGGTCTTGCTGTAGATGCGCTCGGTGACTTGAACGACCCGCCGGAAGTCGTGCAGCAGACGTTCGCAAGAGAGTGTCAAACTGCCGCAGATCGGCCTTACCGGACATTCGTGGCGCTCTGCCTTCCGGGCGATCTGAAGGACCGCTATGGCTCTGGCCCAAGGCGTGCTCCCGATCCACAAGCGCCATTCGACTTGCACCCGTGATGAGACTGCCTACTTGGGTCGAGCCGCCACTTGCTCACTCGGGGGGCGGCGTCAAGGCGGCCACCAGGGTCGTCACATCCTGCCGGATCGCCTCTTTGTCAGCGAGCAGGATCGCATCGCTGGCAACAATCCCCTCGACTGTACGCAAACGCGTCTCGACCTGCTTTGCTAATTCCGCCAGACGGTCGATGCCCAGCGTCGCCGCCACTCCCTTGAGACTGTGCGCAACCCGGACGGCGGTGTCCGTATCGCCTGAGGCCAAGCTGGCCATGACGCGCTCCATGTCGTCGGCGTGCGCATCGACGAACCGATGGAGAAGATCCAGATACTTGCCGGTCTTGCCTCTGACCATGCCGATCCCGCGTGTCACGTCGAGGCCGGGCACCCCGTGCAAGCGGGCCAATACCGCCCGGTCGGCCAGATCGGAAGATGGCGCAGCAACCGGCACGGAAACGGGGGTTGCGGGTAGGGCCGTAACGTCTTTCGTCCTTGCTGCGGCGCAATCCGGCAGCCACTGCAACAAGTTGGCATACAGTACCTCGGGATCAACCGGCTTGGAGATGAAACCATTCATCTCCGCCACCTCGCATGCATGTCGATCCTCATCGAAGGCGTTGGCTGTCATCGCCAGGATCGGCCTCGTTTCCCATCCAGGCAGCGCACGAATGGCGCGGGTGGCTTCGATGCCATCCAGGTTGGGCATCTGCATGTCCATCAGGATCAGGTCGTAGGGATGCCGTTGCACCTTCGCCAGCGCTTCGAGGCCGTCCTCGGCCGTATCGACCGCCAGGCCGACGCCGTGGAGCAGTTCGAGGGCGACTTCGCGGTTGATGGCGTTGTCCTCGGCCAGCAACAGGTGCGCGGTGCTGTGTCGGGAGCGCAGTTCCCGCTCGGCGTCGAGGCAAGTCTCGTTCTTGGCACTGGGCATGACGCCGTGCCCGCGTTGCAGGGGAACGCTGAACCAGAAGGTGCTGCCTACCTCCACCGTACTGTCGGCGCCGACTTTGCCGCCCATCAACTCCACAAGGCGCCGGGTGATGACCAGGCCCAGGCCGGTGCCGCCGTACTTGCGCGTGGTCGAGGCGTCGGCCTGCTCGAAGGCCTGGAACAAGTTGGCCAGTTTCTCCGGGGGGATGCCGAGGCCGGTGTCGGCGACTTCAAAGCGCACCACCAGCTCGTCGCCGCGCTCTTCCAGCAGGCGGGCACGCAGGGTGATGGTGCCGTGTTCGGTAAACTTGACGGCGTTGCTGGCGTAATTGAGTACGGCCTGGCGCAGGCGCATGGCGTCGCCGCGCAGCCAGAGGGGAACCTCGCCACCATCGACCTCGATTCGCAGACCCTTGGTCCGGGCGAATTCACCGATCAGCGAGTGAGCATGGTCGAGCACGGCGTACAGGGCGAAATCACTTTGTTCCAGTTTCAGCCTGCCTGCTTCGATCTTGGAGAGGTCAAGGATGTCGTTGATGATCGACAGGAGATGGCGGCCGGCGCCGTCGATCTTGTCGATCCGGTCGGCCTGCGCCGGCGTGGCTTCCGCCCGCAGAAGGTGGGTCAGGCCGAGGATCGCATTCATCGGCGTGCGGATCTCGTGCGACATGTTGGCGAGGAAGGCGCTCTTGGCCCGGCTGGCCGCTTCCGCCGCGTCTTTGGCGATGGAAAGTTCGGCGGTGCGCTCGTTGACCAGCGTTTCCAGATGATGGCGATGTTGCTGCAACTCCAGTTCATAGGCGCGGCGTTCAGTCAGGTCGGTGAAGACGACCAGGCTGCGATCTCCCTCGACGGCCATGCGGACTTCGACGAAGCGCGTCGTGCCTTCCTTGCAGGTGACGTTCGCGGCGACCGGGCGGGTAGTGTTGGTTCCGGCGGCAACCATCGCCTCAATAGCGGCACCCCACTGTGCCTCCACTTCCTGGCGATACGCCGGGTCGGGATAGGCGCACGGCCACCAGTCGGCAACCTCCTGGATATCCGCCAGCGTATAGCCGAAGAGATCGGTGAATTGCCGGTTCATCAGCTGGACACGGCCTGCGGGTGGCAGGTTGGTCACCAGCATGGGCAGGGGAGAGGTTTCAACCAGTGTGCGGAAGCGTGCCTCGCTGTCGATCAGGGCCTGGCGCTCCGTCGCAATCCGATCGAGCATGGCGTTGAATTGACGCCCCAACCGGGCTGCCTCGTCATCGCCGTCCAGGCGAACACGCACGCTCGCATCGCCGGACTGGACAGTATCGGCCACCTGCTGGATGGCATTTAAGCGTCGGGAGAGAACCCTGCCGGCGAAGGCGGCGAACACCACGCTGAGGGCGATGGCGAACAGCGCATACCAAGCGCCCTGTTGCCGCACCGCGGCGATCTCGGCGGCCAATGTCTCGCCGCCCAGACCGATGCGCACCCAACCGATCGTTTTGCCGCCGAGCATGACGGGGCTGGCGACATCCACAAGGCGCGCCGTGCGTTGCATTACCGTCGTCCTTGCTTCCGAGGGCAAGTCGCTCAGATACAGGCCGCGCCGCCTGATATCGCTGTGGGCCAGCACCAGTCCCTGCGGATCGAGCACGATCACATGACCCAGGTCGGGGTAATCGCGCAGGCCGTCGGCGCTCTCCTGGACGCCAGCGAAATCGCGCGAGGCCACCCAGACGGCGGCTGCCTTGGCCACACCTTCTGCCAGCGCCTGCGCTTGCAGGGCTTGCCTGTCCATCGCATCAGCTTGTCCGCGGCGGGCCATGTCCTGGACGAACAGCAGCATGCTCGCACCCACGACCACGGCCATGCCGACGGTCAGTTGTCGGCGCAGCGTGCCCAGCAGCCAGCCTTTGAGCCTGGTCAGCATTATTTCTTCTCTACCGGTCGAACGTCTTTTTCGAAGTTGGCGATGTAGTCGCGCACCTGAGCGTAGCTGGCATTGTCGGCGGCATGGAAACGCCCCGTGGACATGGCGGCCAGTATCTTCTCACCGGCTGGCGTCTGCGACAGCTCGAGCAGGGTCTTGCGGATGGCCTCGCCAACGGCCGCCGGCACATCGTCGCGCAGCATCACCGAGTTGTTCAGCAGCGGCGGGGTTTCCCAGATCAGTTTGAGTTGTGCGGCCTCGCTGGGGTGATCGCGCTGGAACAGGCGCCACGGGGGCGGCCAGGTGACGCCGGCCGCCGACTTGCCGAGGTAGGCATTCATGATCGAGGACTCCTGCGAGCCGACATAGGCATTCCGGATGTCCCGGTTGATATCGATGCCGTGACCATGCAGGAAATACTGCGGCATGATGCACGCCGCCAGGGCGGTGGGCGAGGGATAGCTGACCGTCTTGCCTTTCAGGTCGGCCGGGGTCTTGATGCCACTGTCCTTGCGCACGATGAAGATGCCCTTGAAATCCTCCGCATCGCCGGCCATGGCGATGACGTGATAGCCGACCTTCATGGCTTCCAGCGTCTGCCATGGGTTCGGCAACAGGATGGCCGGGCCGCGAGCGCGGAATTTCTCTTCGTAGGCCTGATAGTCGCGCGAGGCTTCCAGTTCGATGCGCACGCCGTCCAGTTGTCGATTCAGATGATCGACCAACGGCTGGTAGGCTTCGGCGAGTAACTGCGGGTTGTGCAAAGGGTGGACCGCGAAGCGATGCGTCGTCACGGTCGCAGCACTTGGCTGGGTCCCGTACTGCAAGGGTTTGTCGGGAGGCGGCGCGTCGCAGCCGCCCAATAGCAAGACAAACAGCGCCGCACTCCATGCAGTCAAGGCATTCATCGCCCATTCTCCAGCCATTTCAGCAAGGTCTCGTATAGCACCTCCGGATCGACCGGCTTGGCGATATGGTCGTTCATGCCGGCGGCGAGGCAAATTTGGCGATCCTCGTCGAAGGCATTGGCGGTCATGGCGAGAATCGATGTTTGGCGGTTGATAGACTCGGCTCGGATGGCACGGGTGGCCTCGACACCGTTCAGGTTGGGCATCTGCATGTCCATCAGAATCAGGGCGTAACGATGGCGTCTGGCGAGATCGACGGCCTCCTGGCCGTCAGCCGCCAGATCCACTTGCAGCCCGATGTCCTCCAGCAGACCGCGCGAGACCTCCTGGTTAATGGGTTCGTCTTCCGCCAGCAGGATGCGTGCTCCCAGGTAGCGAGCCATGATGCGCGCCTCTGCGCTGTCGCTCCCGGAAATCGGCGCGGGTGAGACGGCAGCGCTGCTGGCCTTGTCCAGACGCACGGTGAACCAGAAGGTACTGCCCTGGCCGACACGGCTCTCGACGCCGATCTCGCCTCCCATCATCTCGGCCAGGCGCTTGCTGATCGCCAGGCCGAGCCCGGTGCCGCCGTACTTGCGTGTCATGCTGTTGTCGGTCTGTTCGAAGGCAGTGAACAGGCGCACCTGCGCTGCCGCAGCGATACCGATGCCGGTCGGTCTGGTGTCTGAGGGCGATCTCCCGAGCCAGCCGGCGGTTCCAGAAGAAGAACGCGAGCAAGAGCAGGCCGGCGCCCGCCACGATCTGCCACACCAGTGTATAGTCGATCTGCTTCCTGAATTCCACCACCCCCCATTTCTGGTCGATGGCGCTGCGCTCTTCCCGCGTCATGGCGGCAATGCCCTTGTCGATCAGCCCCGCGAGTACCTGCCAGTCCTTGCGCACGGCCATCGCCTGAGTATGCGATCCAAACGGTGTCGGTGCGGCGACGATCAGGTTGTGCAAGCGATTGGCCCGGATCAGGTAGTTGGCATTGGCCAGGTTGCCGAGGTAGGCGTCGGCCTGACCGGTCGAGACGGCAAGCAGGGCGTCGGTCGAAGTGTCGACTTCAAGGAGACGGATCGCCGGGTAGTCGGCCTTCAGTTTGCCGGTGATGACATAGCCTTTTTCCGAAGCGACGGTTTTTCGGCTGAGAGCCGTTAGCCCGCTGTAATAGGGGCTGTCGTTACGGGTGTAGATCACCCACGGCGCGGTGAGATAGTCGGCCGTCAAGGCGAACTGCTGTTCCCGTTCCGGGGTGCGATTCATCGTTAGCAGCAGGTCGTAATGCTGGTGCGGCCCCATGACATCCTGCATTGACTCTGGCCAGCCATGTGCCGCCGGTACAAACACCATCTGGAAGCCGATACGTTTGGCGATGATGGCAAGGTACTCGACCGACATCCCCGCGGGAGCGGGCTTACTGATCATGTAGGGCGGATAGTCGCTGACCCGGGCGCGCACCGTGTGTTTTTCGGCCAGCCACTGACGCTCCGCCGGCGACAGATCGACGGCGGGTGTTGCGCTTGTCGGGGCGACTTGGGCGGGCTGGACCTGCGCGACGCCAAGAAGTGTACCTGCCAGAAGGTTGAGCAATAGAACCACCGCAACCAGGTACGGGAGAGGGTGGCGACTACTCAATGATGGAGTCTTCGAGCCTGACGGAGGAACATCGGATTTAGTCATGTTTCTGGTTCGGTGATCGTCACCGTACCTGTTCATTGGACCATGATATACCCGCCAGAGTGGATTGCGGCCCATCAAATCAAATAAGCCCTTGCGGGTATGCCCATTGACCGGCGTGGGGGATGCCAGTGCGCGAGTGGATGCTTCGGCAGCGTCAGCCTGATGCTGACCCTGTCGCGCTGACCTGGCGGATGTCCCCGATGACGCCTTACTCCTTGTGCGATCTCGGCTTAGAATCTGGCGGTTCAACGCAAGGAGCGGGTCATGACCATCAAACAATTCTGGCTAGACCCCTATCGGTCGCGGCACGCGACCGGCGTGGCCTCGGTCGCCGGCAGCGACGTCATCCTGCAGTCCACCATCTTCTTCGCTTTCTCGGGTGGGCAGGAGAGCGACCACGGCACGATCGCGGGCTTCCCGGTGCTGCGGGCGCGGACGGAAGGAAGCGCCATCGTCCATACGCTGCCGGAGGCGCACGGCCTGGCCGCTGGTCAAACGGTGGAGGTGGTGATCGACTGGACACGCCGCTATCGGCTGATGCGGCTGCATTTCGCCGCGGAACTGGTGCTCGAACTGTTCTACCGTGCCCTGCCCGGCGTCAACAAGATCGGTGCGCACATCGCGCAGGACAAGGCGCGCATCGATTTTGCGTGGCCGGAAAGCATTTCGCCGCTGCTCGCGGGCATCGCCAGCGCGGCCAACGCTATCGTACAGACCGACCTGGTGATTACCAGTGCTTTCGAGAATGTGGCCGACGAGCGCCGCTACTGGCAGATCGACGGCTTTGCGCGCGTGCCGTGTGGCGGAACGCACGTGCGGCGCACCGGCGAGATCGGCGCCATCCGGCTCAAGCGCGACAACATCGGGCGGGGCAAGGAGCGGGTCGAAATCCTGGTCGACTCATGAGCAAGGATTTCGACCCGCGCGGCCTGCGCTGGCCATCCCTCAAGCACGCAAGTCACGCCGCATGAATCCCCTGGTAGACGGTTGGACGAGAGCCGATGCCGAGGCGGTGCTCGACCGCGGTGATGCACGCGAGATCCGTTATGTCCCGGTCAGCGTCGGCCTCGATGCCCCGGCCTGTGGGCCGGAGTGGGCGGAGAACATCTGCCTTGCCCTGGCGCGGCACGCCGACGAGTACGTCCGCGGCAACGCCCTGCTCGGTCTCGCGCATCTTGCCCGGACCTGCCGCGCGGTATCCAGTCGTCAGGCCGTCGTCGAGGCCGTCACCGCCGGGCTGTGCGATCACAGCCGATACGTTCGCGGCCATGCGCTGGATGCGGCCGACGATCTCCAGCTCTTCGCCGGCATCGTGCTGCCGCGCTGACGCCGGCGGCGCACTGCGGTTTCAGGCCGGCGGCGGGCGCAGCCACTTGTCCAGCAAGCCCTGCAGCGCATCCCGATTGACCGGCTTGGTGAGAAAGTCGTCCATGCCCGCCGCGAGACTGCGCACCCGGTCTTCGTCGAAGGCGCCGGCGGTGAAGGCAATGATCGGCAGGCGCGGGCGGTGGTTTTCCGCCTCCCAGCGCCGGATTTGCTCGGTCGCGCCGCAACCGTCCAGCACCGGCATCGAGAGATCCATCAACACCAGGTCGAAGCGCTCGTCATTGACGATGGCGCCGACTGCCTCCTGGCCATTCTCCTTCAGACTGACCTGGAAGCCGAGCTTGCCCAGCATCGCCTTGATGACCAGACGATTGATCGCGTTGTCCTCGGCCACCAGCACGTGACCGCGCCGTAGCGGGCGCGCCATCGCCTCCTCGGCGCGATTGGCGACGACGACAGTGTTATCGAGGCCGGCACCAACGACCTCGACGCGCACGCGGAACCAGAAGCGCGAACCCTGGCCGGGAACGCTGTCGACGCCAACGTCGCCACCGATCAGTTTGGCCAGGCTGTTCACGATCGAGAGACCCAGGCCGGTGCCGCCGAATTCGCGCGTCGTCGAGCTGTCGGCCTGCGAGAACGGCTTGAACAGCAGATCGATCTTCTCGGCGGGAATACCGATGCCGGTATCGCTGACCGAGAATTCGAGCAGCGCGACGTCGTCCGCACGTTCGACCTCGCCGCCCTCGATGCGAACGCCACCCTGCGCGGTGAACTTGATGGCGTTGCCGACCAGGTTGCTGAGCATCTGGCGCAGGCGGTGGGCGTCGGAACGGTAACGCTGCGTGGGCGCGGCGCGCCAGTGAGCATGCAACTCCAGACCCTTGTCCCTGGCCGATCCGGCGAACAGGGCCTGTGTTTCCTGCAGCAGTTGCGCGGGCGCGAAGACGGTGTTTTCGAGTTCGATCTTGCCGGCTTCGATTTTCGACAGATCGAGGATGTCGTTGAGCAGGGCGAGCAGGGTCCGGCCGGAGGTCAGGATGGTGCGCGCGTAATCCGTGCGCTCAGCCGCTGTCGTGTTCGGCATCAGGAGCATCTGCGCCATGCCCAGGATGCCGTTCATCGGCGTGCGAATCTCATGCGACATGGCCGCCAGAAAGCGGCTCTTGGCGATGTTGGCCGCTTCGGCCGACAGCTTGGCCTGCTGCAGTTCGCTTTCGTAGGCCATGTTCCGGGTGATGTCGCGGCTGATCGCGAACACGCCGGTCACGGTTCCGTCATGATCCGTCAGCGGCCATTTGTTGGTGCTGATCCATCCCGGGTTGCCATCCGCATCCTGGTAGGCCTCGATCCTGTTCAGCAGTGGTCGGCCCTGGCGGACGATCTGCCATTCGTCTTCCTGGTGAATCCGCGCGATGTCTGCGGAAAAGACGTCGAGGTCGCGCTTGCCGACCATGTCACGCCAACTGGCATGCCCGGTGACCCTGGCGAGGGCCTGGCTGCAAAAACGGAAGCGGCTGTCGCCATCCTTGAAGTAGATGAAATCCGTAGTGTTTTCCAGAAACGACACAAAGTCGCGATTCAGTTCGCCGATTTCCTGTTCGGCCAGCTTGCGGGCGGTGATGTCCTCCTTGACCGCGACGAAATGGACCAGCTCGCCGTCCTCGTTATGTACGGGCGAAATCGACGCCAGTTCCCAAAACAGCGTGCCATCCTTGCGGCGGTTGTGAAATTCTCCGTGCCAGGTGTTGCCGGCCATCAGCACGGCCCACATTTCCGCGTATTCCGCCGCCGACCTTTCGCCCGCGCCAAGGATCCTTGGATTCTTCCCGACCACCTCGGCGAAGGGATAGCCGGTGGTTTCCTCGAAGATCGGATTGACGTACTTGATGTTGGCGTCGGAATCGGTAATGACGATACATGCCCGGCTTTGCTCGACCGCCCGCGAGAGGGTCAGCAGGGATTCCTCGGCCAGCTTGCGCTCGCTGATGTCGGTCAAGGCGCCAACGTAATGCGAGACGCGTCCATCGTCGCCGGGGACCGCGGTGATGCGCAGGAAGTGCGGATGCAGCGTGCCATCCTTGTGCCGGTTGATGATCTCACCGGCGTAGACGCCGGTTCTTTGCACGCTCGCGCGCATGGCGGCGTAGAAGGCGGCACCGTGTTTGCCCGACTTGAGAAAACTCATGTCCTGGCCTACCGCCTCGTCGGCCGCGTAACCGGTCATTTCCGTGAAGGCCCGGTTGACCTGCAGAATGACCGCGTCGGCGTTGGTCACCAGCAGGCCTTCCTGGGACTCGAAGGCCGTGGCGGCGATACGCAGCCGCTGCTGGTCGAGCGCCTGGGCGCGGCTGAGCCGTTCGAAACGCGCATAATACAGCGCGGCGACGGCCAGGGCAGCAAGCAGGATGGCGCCGACGATGCCGAAGGCGTTGATCGCCTCCTCGCGCCAGCCGGCCAACGCCCGTTCCTGGTCCAGGCGCACCACCAGCACAAAGGGGTAAGCGAGGGAGACTCGATAAGCGGTCAATACCGCCCGGCCATTTTCCGCCACCGCCTGGAACTGGCCTGCTTCCCTTTCGGCCATGCGCGCCAGCACCTGCTCGCTGCCGCCCGGCGTCCCCGGTCGCTCGCTTTCATCGGTACTCAACAGCAGACTTCCGTCGTAACGCAGGAGTTGCACCAGTCCCTCGCCGGCGGCAAGGTGGTTGCTGTAGAAATTCAGGAAGTAGTCGGCGTTCACCGCCGCTACAACCGTCGTCCAGCCGTCACCGGCGACGCGCACGTCACGTGCGACCGGAATGAAGCTGACGCCAGGGCTGGCGCGGTCAAGCGCGATCGGGCGGGCGTCGTGAAGGTCACGCCCCTCCTGCGGCACACCGATGCGCAGCACCTCGACCGGAGCGGCCGTTTGCGGCAGGAAATCGGCCCGCGTCAGCCGCACGCCGACATTGCCGGCGGTGGAACTGGCGACCACCTGCTCGGCCTTTCCCAGCAAGGCCACGGAACGGAGATAGGGGGCCTGGCGCAGCGCGCTCGCGAGGTCGTCGGCGGCCCGGTATTCCTCGGCCGCATTCAGCAGCGTGCGCTCGATGATGTTGAAGCTCTGGGTCAGGTGGTCTTCCAGCGCACGCGTGGTGAGGGCCGCCGTGGCGAGCTGCTGGTCGACGGTTTTCGCGCGCAACCGCCAGACCACATAGGCGGTGGTGGCGAACGCCCCGAGCGCCACCAGCATCGCGATCAGCACGAAGGTCGTAAAGCGGCGGGGATTCCCTGGCATGGGCACGCGCGGCTTGCCGGTCGGCTCTTCGCGTCAGTTGCCCGGCGCGGCGGGGTGGCACCGCGGAATGGCCGCGCGCGCTTGCCGGTGGTGCGCGACTCTGGTCGGCGGGCGCCCGCCGCGGACCTGCCGAAATAGTTTGCAGCGACAAGGATCCATCACTGGCCTTCCGAATTTTCGAGTTGCTTGACCACGCCTTCGCGGACGCGATCCGCCGGCGGCGATGATCACGACGCCGCGCAGTCTACCCGCTCCCCGGCCATCTGGCCACCACCGGCGGACGGTCGACGACAAGCGCGCCTTACGCTACCGGCTTGACGGCACGCACGGGCGCCTTGCGCCCGTTCTTCTTCAGTCCCAGCGCCGCTAGTTCGTCGGAGTTCAGGCCATATTGGGCGACGACCTGGCTTTTGACGCCGGGAATCCAGTCGTGATGGCCTTTCGTCGTCGCGTGCCGCGAACACCAGCGGCCCATGGCCTTTGCCGAGGTGCCGGGTACCGGCGCTTCAGTCGACAGTCGAGCGCTGCCGGTTCAAGGCCAGCAGCCGGCGCAGGATTTCCTCGTCGGGCATCGCCGGGGTGTATTCGCTCCAGCCATAGGCGGCGGCGACGGCGGCGTCGAGTTCCTGATGCGCGAGCGCGAGCCAGGCCGGGCGGGCGTTGTAGAGGTTGGTCAGGGTGCGTTTCTTCAGTTCGGCAGCGTGACCGGGCCGGGCGACCGGGCGCTTCGGGAAGCCGGCTTGCTCTTCTTCGGGGGTGATCACCCATTCGACCCATTCGGCGGGGTTGAGCCAGTTGTCGCGCAGGGTGTTGAGGCGCCGGGCGGCTTGCGCGATGCGCTCGGCAAGCGGGCCGGCGGGAGCGCCGGCCGCCGTGTCGCGCGGCGTCAGGTGCGCGGGGAATGGGAAGGTTTCGAAGCAGGTGGTCGGGGTGTAGCGCGGCCGATCTTCGAGTGAGGTACCGAGGCGCAGCGACCACAGCTCGTGAAAACGTGAGTGCAGGATGCCAAAGGTGGTGTCGTCGGCGCGGGCGATGAGCGTGAGGTTCTTGTCCGGCACTGTCGGCGAGCACATCCAGGCGAAAACGCGGTGTTTGGCGACTTCCGGTGTCACCATGAAACGTGACAGCCCCTGGATGGCCTTGCGCATGACTGGCCGGGACCATTGAAACAACCACCACATTTCGTTGGTTCTCGCTTCGCGCTTGCCGACCCGCGTCGGCTGAACATGTTTTTTGGCGTAGGCAAACGGCAGTTCGTACAGGCAAGCCTCGGCTTCCGGCATCTCCGTGCCGAAATCGACAATCCACATGTCGCGATTGCGGCGAGTAATGTCGAGACCGTTGAACCAGGGTTTGAGAATTTCAGCGTTTGGGCGGCCGTTGGGGTTCGGCTGGTCGAGCCAGCTGCGGGCCAGTTCGCCGGGCAAGTCAAAGGGGCCGGTTTTCTGAATGCCGAGGTAGGCCGTGTTGGCGTTTTCGGCGAGCGCTCTGGCTTGCGTAAGGTCATGCTCTGACCCACAGGTCAGATCGGCGTGGATGGCGCTCACCGGGTGTCCATCGAGGCGCGCCGCAGCGTTTGGCGGCGCGCCTGAAAACGCCCCGAAACCCAGCAGCGAAACGCGTACCGCCGCCCCTTCATTGACCCACGCCTCATCGCTCCAGGCTTCGAAGATGCGTGTCGTGTCGACGATGCGGTCCAGCACCTTGCGATTGGCGCCGCCGCGTATCGAGTTGGTGGCGACGAGCCCGGCCCGTTCGCAGCCGCCGGCCGCGATCTGCGCGCGACTTTTTTCGAACCAGTACGTCACCAGGTCGGCGCCGCCGGGAACGCGGCCTGCGTAGCGCCGGCGCAGACTTTCAACATAGTCGCCACCGAGTTCGCCGCGCATCATCTTGTCGCCGAGAAATGGCGGATTGCCGACGATGACATCGGCCCGTGGCCACGCCGCTTCGCCGCCGTCGTCGTCGAGCAGCGCGTCGCGGTGCTCGATGTGGTCGAGCGGTGCCAGGATCGGGTTGCGCCGGAAGTCGTAGCCGTTCTTCAGCATCCACTGGATTTCGCCGACCCACACCGTCACGCGCGCCAGTTCGGCGGCGTAGGCGTTGATCTCGATGCCGAGCACGTTGGCCGGGCTGGTTTCGATGGTCAGTTGCCGTTGCAGGCCGAGCGCTTCGGCGTCGAGGTTGGCGCGGTGTTCGAGGTCCTTGAGCGCGCGCAGGCTGAGGTACAGGAAGTTGCCCGAGCCGCAGGCGGGGTCGAGCACACGGAAGTTTTTCAGGCGTTCGATGTAGCCGAGGAACAGTGCCTGCGCTTCCTTCCAGGCGCTCTGCGAGCCTTTGCCGCCCGCGTGATACCTGGCGACCAGCGGGCCTATGCGTGCGCTCGCCTGCGCCCATTCACGCGCCAGCGGTTCGACGATGACCGGATTGACGAGCTTCATGATCGTCCCCGGGTCGGTGTAGTTGGCGCCGAGCGGGGCGCGGATTTTCGGGTCGAGGCCGCGTTCGAAGAGCGTGCCGAGGATCGACGGCTCGATGGCGCTCCAGTCCATCTTGCTGGCGGCGTGCAGCGCAGCGACCTCGCCGGGCGTCAGCTCAATCAGGTCGACGCGGGCAAAGAGTCCACCGTTGAACCAGGCGATGTCTTCGAGCAGGAAGTCGCCGCCGCTCTGCATGGCGCGGAACAGTTCGCCGAGCGCGGCCATGAGCTTGCCGGTTTCGGCGCCGCGCTTGGCCATCACCCGCTCGAAGAGCTGCTTCGGCAGCAGCTCGATGTCTTCGGCGAACATGCAGAACAGGCACTGGATCAGGAAGTGCGCGACCTGCTGCGGGTCGTGGCCGCGACCGGTCATCGACTGGGCGATGGCCGCGAAGCGGCCGGCGGCGTCGGCGGTGATGTCCTGCACCGTGCGACCCGGCCGGAACCGCTCGGGATCGGTGAACAGCCAGCGCAGCTTCTGCAGGTTGTCGGGCGTGCCGATGTCTTCGAGGCGGATGGTGTGCGTCTCCGACGGCGTGCCGGTGAAATGGGTGTGGATCTGCGTCACGTCGCGGTTGCTGACGACGAGCAGCGGCGGGTTGTCGAGCGCCAGCGCGTAGGTCATCAGTTGCTTGAGGGCGCCGCCGAGGTCGCCGCCCGGACCCTTGTTCTCCCAGCCGAAATGCCCGCGCTTCCAGACATCGGCCCAGCCCTGCCCGGCGCCAGTGCGCGTCGCACCGCGTTCGAAGCAATACTGATCGGGATCGTTCGGCGCCGCGACGCCGAGCAAGGCGCACAGGTCGAGGAAGAAGGCTTGCGCGCCGGCGCGCTCGGACAGCGGGTTGTCGCGCCATTTGGCGATGAACTGGTGCGGGGTCATGGGCAGGGCTGTGCGCGTCGGTAAAGCATGCAAGCATAGCCGATGGCCAGGGCGGGGAGTGGACCGTTCAGCCGCGGGCCTGCAGCGGCCGCGACGGCGCGTAACGCCGTCGCCTGTTCGGGATCGTGGCGCCTGGCTCTTGGCGCGCCGATCTGCAAGAATGGCGTTCTCGCAATTTCACGGGTGTCCCTTCCATGTCTCAGAGAATCCCCCAGGCGATGGCCGAAAAGTTCGCTGCCGTCACGGCGCTGACCGACGCCTTCTGCGAGCACGCGCTCAACGACGAATACCGTCAGTTGATCCATCGCCTGGTCGGCACCCTGGCCAGGAAACGGCCATCGCCGCTGTTGCGCGGCACGGAGAAGGTCTGGGCGGCGGCGGCAGTGCACGCGGTCGGGCGGATCAATTTTCTCGATGACCCGGCACAGACGCCGCACTGCCGACCGGGTGCGATCTTCCAGTTCTTTGGTGTTGCCGAGAGCACCGGGCAGAACAAATCGAGGGAAATCCGGGAAATGCTCAAGATGGGCCCGCTTTCACCGGACTGGACGCTGCCCAGCCGACTCGCCCGGAATCCTCTGGTGTGGATGCTGAACATCGATGGTGTGCTGGTCGACATCCGTCACGCACCCGTCGAATTGCAGCGGCTGGCCTTCGCGAAGGGTCTGATTCCCTTCATTCCTGCCGAGCAGGCGGAGCCGACGGCGTAAGATCAGCAGCGACGCCACACGGAATTCCCTCGCGGACAAGGCCGGAGAACTTTTCCGGGTCCGCTTGCCGGGCAGGAGAAAGCATATAAACTGCACGCTTGGCGATGGTAATCAATCGGCAACCGGTGGCGGGAGAACATGGGCAAGATCGAACAACTGCGGATCAGCGGCCAACTGCCCAGCCCGAAGGGGGTGGCGCTGGCGGTGATGGAGATGAGCCGGCGCGAGGCGACGACTCTCGATGAGGTGGCGCGGGTGGTGCAGACCGATCCCGCCCTGTCGAGCCGGCTGTTGCACCTGTGCAATGCGGCAGCGGCCGGCGGCCGGCCCGTGGCCTCGATCCGCGAGGCCGTGCTGCGCCTGGGCATGACTGCCGTTCGCCAACTGGCGATGGGGTTTTCCCTGGTCGACCAGCACCTGCAGGGCCCATGCGAAGCCTTCGACTATCCCACGTTCTGGTCGCATTCGCTGTTCATGGCGGTCGCCGGCCAGGAGTTGGGGCAACTGGTGCGGGCGGCGGCGCCCGACGAGCTGTTCGCCTGTGGTCTGTTGGCCCAGATCGGTCGCCTGGCGCTGGTCACCCTGCACCCCGCCGAGTACGCGACGATACTGGCGGAGGACCGCCACGGTGAGGCGCTGCTGGAACTCGAGCGCGCGCGGCTGGGCCTCGATCACACCGAAGTCACTACCGCCATCCTGGCCGATTGCGGCATCCCCAAGGCGCTGGCCGAACCGCTCCATTACCACGAGCAACCGGAAGCCGCAGGCTTATCCGACGGATCGCGGCCTTGCCAACTGGCCCACCTGTTCTTCCAGGCGCGACGGATGGCGGATCTTGGACTGTCGGACGAGACGCAACGGCATGGGAATGTCTCTGAACTGTTGCTTCTGGGCGGCAAGATCGGGCTGGATGCTGCGGCCCTTGGGGAAGTGTTCGACCGGGTGGTTCGGCAATGGCGCGACTGGGCAGACTTGCTGAAAATCCCGGCCAGCCACCTGCCGTCGTTCGACGCCATGACCAGGGCCCCGGTGCCGCGCCCCGAGCAGGAGACCGGGAAGGCCCACAGCCGCACGCGGGTACTCTTGGTGGAAGACGACCCGGAGACGTTGATGATGACCCAGGGCGTGCTGACCCACCTGCTCGGTGGCATCGTGCACACCGCCGGGAATGGCCGGGAGGCGCTGGCGCTGGCGCTGGAAGTGATGCCGCAGATCGTCATCACCGACTGGCTGATGCCGGCCATGGACGGTCTGGAGTTCTGCCGTGCGCTGCGTGCCACCGACTGGGGCGAGTCGATGTACGTCATCATGCTGACCGGCGAGGACACCGAAGAAAAGATCATCGCCGCCTTCGAGGCCGGGGTCGACGATTACGTGGTCAAACCAGTGAATGGGCGTGCCCTGGGTGCACGGCTGCGGGCAGCCCTGCACTATGTGAAGCTGCTCGAAGCCTGGGAGGGCGACCGGGCACAACTCAAGGAGTTCGCCACGGAACTGGCGATCAGCAACCGGCGACTGGAACATGCGGCGATGACCGACGTGTTGACCGGCCTGCCCAATCGACGCGCCGGCATGGCGGCGCTCAGCAGGTTCTGGAGCGCCTCCCAGCGGACTACTCAGCCGGTGGCGGCGCTGATGATCGACGTGGATCGCTTCAAGTCGATCAACGACCAGCACGGGCATGCGGTGGGCGATCAGGTCCTCCAGGAAGTCGCCAGGGCGATCCAGAGCGCCGCCCGCAAGGACGACAGCGTCAGCCGCATCGGTGGCGAGGAGTTCCTGCTGGTGTGTCACAACGCGGATGCGCGGGTTGCCCTCCTGGCCGCCGAACGCCTGCGCCGAATCGTCAAGGCGCTGCGCATCATCATTGCCGGCGTGGAGATCCAGACCACGGTCAGCATCGGCGTCGCCAGCCGCGAGGCGGGCATGGCAAGTGAGGAAAACATGCTGCTGGCGGCGGACAAGGCACTCTACGCCGCCAAGAACAACGGCCGGGACCGGGTCTGCCTGTATGTGCAGGGCCGGACGCATTGTCCCTGAGCTGCCCTTCCGGCGCTGCTGATTGACACGGTGAATCAGGCACCGCCTGCGAGGCGCCACCTGCGGTATCTGCGGCGAGCACTTAATCGAGCAACTTCTGGAAGAAGCCCTTCTGATCCCATTCGCACAGTTTCTTGCCGATGGGGTAGAGCGCCTCGCCGGCGAGCACCCGGGCGGGCGGTGTGGCCTGGCCTTCGGTGATGACGGCGGCCTCCCGGGTCTTGCAATCGATCTGGAACTTGTCCAGCGCATCCGGGGTCTCGGGAACGGCGGATCGGTAGAGCGTAAAACTGACCCTGTCGCCTTCGCGCTGAACACGTTCCGGTTCGTAGTATGAGCGCATGCCGGGAATGTACTCGCGCGCGGCAGGCCTGGTGGGATTGCCCGGTGCCCCGGTCGGCTGGGCGGTGGCCGCGGACGGCAACACCAGGGCCAGGGCAAGGGCCAGCAAGGGCTTGTGGATCATCTCTAGGGACTCCTCGGGTAGGGATGTCGGTGCGGTTCTCGAAACATTGACCATTTTACTGTGATCACGATGCCCGCAAGCCTCCGGCGCGTCGATCAATGCCCGTCGCCGACCGCCGGCGGGACCGCTGGTGCATGCGGCGGCCCGGCTGCGATTGACTGCTGCGGCTACGGCCGGCGATACTCCCGGCCGTAGCCTTGAATCCCGCACCCGAATCCCGCACCCTTTGGCGCGCAGCAAACCCATGACCGACGAGCAGTTCGAATCCCTGGTTGCCCGCCTGGAAGCCGAGCAGGCGCGCCATCCTGCCGGCTACCGGCGCAAGGTGCTGTTGCTGGCCTTCGCCGGCTATGCCTATATTGCCCTGGTGCTGGCGGGTTCGGCCTTGTTGCTGCTGGCCTCGCTGGCACTGATCACCAAGGCGGCGGCCGCCGGCATCAAGCTGGCGATCGTCTTCGGCGCGTTCTTCTGGCTGGTGGTGCGGGCGATGTGGGTCAGGCTCGACCCGCCCGCGGGCCGCGAGGTTTCGCGCGCCGAGGCGCCGGAACTCTTTGCTCTGCTCGACGACCTGCAGCGCGCGTTGCAGGTCAGCGGCGGCTTCGACCATGTGCGGATCAGCGACGATTTCAACGCCGCGGTCGTGCAGATTCCGCGGCTGGGCGTCCTCGGATGGCACCGCAACTATTTGTTGATCGGCTTGCCGCTGATGAAGGCGCTGAGCCGCGAACAATTCGCTGCCGTGCTCGCGCACGAACTCGGTCATCTGGCGGGCGGCCACGCGGCACTCGGCAACTGGGTCTACCGTCTGCGGTTCGGCTGGGCACAACTGGCGGCGCAACTGCAGCAGGCCCAGTCGGCAGCCGGCTTCGTGTTTCGCCCGTTCTTCAGCCGCTACGTGCCGTACTTCAGCGCGGTATCCTTTCCGTTGGCGCGTGCCAACGAGTACGAGGCCGACCGGAATTCCGCGCGTCTGACCTCACCGACCGCGGCGGCGGCGGCGCTGACCACGGTCAATGTGCTGGGGTACTTCCTGGAGAACCGCTTCTGGCCCGATCTGCACAAGCAGGCCAAAGATCACGCGCAACCCCGGTTCTCGCCGTTTGCCGCGATGGGCGGCGCAATGACCGGCGGCGTTAACGAAGCCGACCTGGCTCGCTGGCTGAGCGAGGCCCTGGCCCGCAGGACGTCGGTGGCCGACACGCATCCCGCGCTCGTCGACCGGCTGCGCGCCCTCGCCGAGCAGGCTCGCCTGGCGCTGCCACAGCCGGGCCAAGCGGCCGATCTGCTGCTGGGTCCGGCTCTCGCGCCGATTACCGAGGCGTTCGACCGCCATTGGCAGGAGGCGATCCGCAGCGCCTGGGAACAGCGCCATCAGCAAGTCCAGGAACAGCGCCGGTCACTCGACGCGCTCGACGCGCGCGCCGCGGCCGGCGAGTTGAACTTCGACGAGCGTTACCAGCGTGCCTGGCTGACCGACGAGGTCGGCAGCGGCGAAGTCGCCGCACGCGAACAGTTGCAGGCGTTGCACGCGGAGGATCCCGCGCACGCGCCGGTGGCTTACGCGCTCGGCCTGCACCTGCTGCAGGTTGACGACGATGCCGGCGTCGCGCTCGTCGAGTCGGCGATGGCGGGCGACCCCGAGGCCATCGCCCCCGGCGCGGCACGACTGCGCGACTATCACCTCAGACACGGCCGCGAGGTCGAGGCCGCACGCTGGCAGCAGCGCTGGCGCGAGCGCCAGGAACTGCTCCACCGCGCGCGCGAGGAGCGCCGGCAGATCAGCGCGCAGGACACTTTCGAGGCGCACGGCCTCGGCGACGCGGCAGTCGAGGCGCTGCGCCGGCAACTCGCCGGCGTGCCCGGCGTGCGCAAGGCCTGGCTGGTGCGCAAGCGCGTGCAACACCTGCCGGAACTGCCTCACCTGGTGCTCGGCTTCACGACGACGCCGTGGTACCTGCCCAGAACCGCGAAGCGGATCCGGCAGACGCAGGACAGCATCGCCGAGGGGGTCGTGTTTCCCGGACCGGCCGGAGTGATAGCCGTCGAGGGCGGGAACGCGGGAGTTCGCCGGAAAATGCAGAAGGTCGCCGGTGGGCGGCTACTCTAGGCCGACGCGAGGATAAACGACGGATGCGCCACTTTCTGCTGGGCCTGATTGGTCGCCTCAGTGTCGGCCGCAAGCTGATCCTGATCTACGCCCTTGATTTGTCGGCGGTGATCTTCATCTCGACGATCCTGATCAACGAGAAGTTCATTGCCATCGATTTCGCTCGCAAGGAGATCGTCGGCAACGCGTACATCGCGGCGGTGCGCGCGGCGACCCTGGGTACCTTGACCGACGTTTCGGAAGCTCCTGCAGCGGCCGCGATACTGGCTGCCGAAGCGCGCTACGGCAAGGCACGCGGCGATCTCGGCAGTCGCACGCTGGCGCAGGCGCTGGCGCAAGGGCTCGATGCGCACGCGGCCGGCCTGGCCACGCGCATCGGCAGTAGCCATTCCGTGGCTTTGGCGATGCAGGCGCTGATCACGCGCATCGGCAATCAGTCCAACCTCATCCTCGACCCGGACCTGGACAGCTACTACACGATGTCCATCGTCGTGCTGCGCTTACCAGAGTTGCTGGATCTGATCGGCCGCGTCCGCGAGCAGGCCCAGGCAGCCGGCATGGCGACGCCGCGCGAGCGGGCGCGGCAGCAAACCGAGTACCTGATCCTCGAAGGGCGTCTCGATGCCGTCGCCAGCGGCATCGACGCCGATTATGCCGAGGCCCTGGCCGCCGGCACGCCGGCCCTCGGCGCGGCGCTGCAACCTTCGCGTCGCAGCCTGCTGGCGGCGGTCGATATGCTGCGCACGGGTGCGCGCCAGATCGCGATCGAGCAGGAGCATGGGCCGGACAAGCCTGATCTCGAACACATGGCCGGCGAGGCACGGCAGCAGCTCAACCAGGCGTGGGCAGACGCCGGGGTGGCTCTCGACGATCTGCTGCAGGGCCGCATCGACACGCTGTTCCAGCGCATGTGGCTGCATCTGGGAACCGCTGCGGCGCTGCTGCTGGTTCTGCTGAGCGTGGTGTTCTTCGTCGCCCGCCAGATCGCGTTGCCGATTCGCCGTCTCGCCGCGGTCGCCGACAACGTCCGCAGTTCGGGCGACTACACGCTGCGTGCGGCGTGGCAGTCCAGCGACGAGATCGGACGCCTGATTACCGCCTTCAACGACATGCTCGACCAGCTCGACCACAGCCGCCGCATCGAACAGGAACTCGCCGCGCAATCACGCGCGGCCGCGGCTCAACGGCAATTGCTCGAAGCCGTGCCCATTCCACTGATGGTCACCGCCACGCCGCATCACGAGGTCCTGCATACCAACGCGCAGGCGCAGGCCTGGCTCGACGGTCGTCTGAGCGATCCCTGGGTGACCGGGCTGACAGCCGCGGCGCGTGTGCGCTTCTTCCAGACGCTGGCCGACACCGGCGCAGCCAATGAATTCGAAGTGCTGTGGCATGGCGAGAAAAGAACCGACTGGGCGCTGCTTTCGGCACGCCGCCTGCGCTACCAGGACCAGGACGCGGTCCTGACGGCATTCACCCCGATCGGCCGCATCAAGCACATGGAAGAACGGCTGGAACTCTGGGCCAAGGTGTTCGAGGCCTCGTCCGAGAGCATCCTGATCACCGACGCCAACCGGCAAATCCTGACCGTCAACCGCGCCTTCTGCCGCAACACCGCCTATGAGCGGATCGAGGTGATCGGCGAACAACCCAACTTCCTGCGCTCCGACCGCCACCCGCACGGTTTCTACGACGATCTCTGGCAATCCGCGAGCGTGCGCGGCTCCTGGCAAGGCGAGATGTGGATCCGGCGCAAGACCGGAGAAGCATTCCCGGTATGGGCGGTATTGAATGCGGTGCGTGACGATGACGCCCGGATCACCCACTACATTGCGACCTGGTTCGACATCAGCGAACGCAAGGCCGACGAGCAACGCATCAGCCATCTCGCGCAGCATGACGTGCTGACCGACCTGCCGAACCGGGCGCTCTGTGTCGAGCGCCTGCGAGTCGCCCTGCAGCAGGCGGAACGACACCAGCGACGCGTCGCGGTGCTGTTCATCGACCTCGACCGCTTCAAGAACATCAATGATTCACTCGGCCATCACATCGGCGATGGCGTCCTGCGCTCGGTGGCGCATCAATTGCAGTGCGCGGTTCGCACCGGCGACACGGTCAGTCGCATGGGCGGCGACGAGTTCGTGGTGATTCTCAACGATGTTGCCGACGTCGAGGAAATCCGCCAGATCGTCGACAACCGCTTGATCCGGCTGATCCGCCAACCTCACAACGTGGACGGGGCCGAGCTGCACGTTTCCTGCAGCGTCGGCATCGCCGTCTATCCGGAAGACGGCCGCGAGATCGACATCCTGATGCGCAACGCCGACGCGGCGATGTACCAGGCCAAGGAGCAGGGGCGCAATAATGCGCAGTTCTTCACCATCGAGATGGACCGACGGGCGCGCGAGCGCATGCAGATCGAGAATGACCTGCGCGGCGGCATCGAGCGGGGGGAACTGCGGGTCTATTACCAACCGCGCGTCGACTGCCGCAGCGGCACACTGCTTGGTGCCGAAGCCCTGGTCCGCTGGCAACATCCGCAGCACGGTCTGATGACTCCGGCGCACTTCATCCCGGTGGCCGAGGAAAGTGGCCTGATCATTCCGCTGGGTACCTGGGTACTGACGGCAGCCTGCCGCCAGCAGACGCGCTGGCGGGAGAGCGGCTTCGCCGACATCGTGATCTCGGTCAACCTCTCGGCGGGGCAACTCCACGACCCGGAATTGCTGGCCACGCTGCAAAGGGCCATTACCGAGCACGGGGTCAACCCGGCAATGATCGAACTGGAGCTGACCGAATCGCTGTTGATGGAGGATGTGACATCGACCATCGATCTGCTGCTGACGATCAAAAGGCTTGGTATTTCGCTCTCGGTCGATGACTTCGGCACCGGTTACTCCAGCCTCAACTATCTGCACCGCTTTCCGATCGACAAGCTGAAGATCGACCAGTCGTTCGTCAGGGACATGCTCGATGACCCCAACGATCTGGCGATCACCAAGGCGGTGATCGGTCTCGGCCACACCCTGGGGCTGCGCGTCGTCGCCGAAGGGGTCGAAGAGGTCGAGGAAATGCGCGTGCTCGCGGCCGCCGGCTGCGACGAACTGCAGGGCTATCTGTTCGGGAAACCGATGCCGGTGGAGGCATTCGAGCACTGGCGCGCCGCCGCCGACCCTGGCCACAAGGGCGGATAGGCGTCGCCGCCCAATGCCAACCTGTCGTAACCGGGCGCGCCCGGTTCCTGCTGGTGCCATGCCTGTCCCCGCGCGTACTTCCTGGACCCGTCCGTGACCTATTTCCTTACGGCTGTCGGCATGCTTGCGTATCGTTCGCTCCAGGGCAGCGCATCGGCGCCCGATGAATAGCAAGGAGTCGGGAAGTGAGTGAGTACGGGTTTGAAGGTTGCGAGCTCTGTGACTCGCCAGGTGGCGAGGTCGTCTGGGAGAGCGCCCTTTGTCGTGTGGTCATGGTCGCGGACGCCGACTACCCAGGCTTCTGTCGAGTCATCCTGCACCGTCACCTGGGCGAAATGACCGACCTGCCGCAAAGAGAGAGGATGCAGGTGATGAATGTGGTGTTTGCCGTGGAGAGTGCGGTGCGTTCGCTTTACCGGCCGGACAAGATCAATCTCGCAAGCCTCGGCAACATGACCCCGCACGTTCATTGGCACCTGATTCCCCGCTGGCGCGACGACCGGCATTTTCCGCAGCCCGTCTGGGCGAAACCACAGCGACTGAACAGCCCCCGCCGAAGCGTCGTCGACGGGCAGCAGCTCGGCGATCAGATCATCGCCGCCCTGCGCACCACATAGTCCGCCACGGGCGGAAAGAGGAGGAAGAATCATGAGCGCAGTCCTTGCCAAGGTCCCGGCCAAGATGAAGATCGCCAACCTGCAGACCGGTTTTCAAATTCTTTCTCGCCTGCCGTTGGCCAACTCGCAACAAGCCGCAATGGAAATCAACCAGTTTCTCGATAGCCTGCTGCTGGCCCCTCCGGATGGCGATGTCTACCTGCAACTGCTCGAACAGACGCGGATTTCCCTGTGTTTCATCGAGGACGAACTGGCGCGGCGCTATACCAACAAGGCACTGCCGCTGGGCGATGTCGAGGAGGAGATTTTCCGGCAGGTCGTTGCCACCTGGTTGAAGGCGGCCCGTGCCTATGCCCACTGTGCCCAGTTGCCGCATGATGAAGATGGCAATACCGATGCCGAGCGCCTGGCGCTGATCCTGCACCGTTGCATTTATTACACGGGGATGGCGATGGTCGAACACCATCGCGCCCGTCAGGAGTTCCCGGCCGGCCTTTGGCTGGATCTGCATGGCTATTACGCGAGCGCCGAGGAATGGGGGGTGGCGACACTCTACGTACCCGATTCGCTGGACTCCCTCGGCCGGGGCACGCATTGCATGGCAGCTTTCGTGAGCCTGTTGCTGTGCGAACTGGCCGGCCCCTACAGCCTTTCTGTCCGCGAGTTGGACCTGCTGCGGCGCTGGGCAGGCAACTGGTCACCGCTGGTGAGCGTACTCCCGGCCGTTCCAGATGACATCCTTCCCGAGTTCGTCGTCGACCTGATGCAGGACTGTGGTCTGCGCGCCGCCGGCGACTGCCCGCAGACAGCTCATCTGCGTCGCCTCGACAGCTCCCGTCTGACCGCGCAACTCAATCAGGTGAGGATACAGTTGCAGCGGAGAATTCCGCCCGCTCAGCTTGGTCTCGGCGAAGACTGCACCGCCGCGCAATGCCAGCGGCTGCTGGCCCGGCTCTTCAAGCCGTGGTCGATGCTGCGGGCGACGCGCAAGTTCCGCCGGCACGCGGCAACGGGTATTTCGAAAGTGTGTTCCGGATTTGCGGCCATTCACTATTACATCTCCGGGAGGGAATTCTCGCAACCGGAGAGCGAGCGCACCTACTCACGCGACGAGTTCGACAGCCTGTTCGCCTTCCGCCACATGCTGGAACCCATGCAGCATCTGGAGACGCGCCAGACGCAACTGGGTTTTGGGCTGGATATCTGGGAAGTGGTTGACCAATGCGCCAATGGCTTTCGCCTGCTACGTTCGACGGCCGGCAAGCGGATCGAACCCGGGCAATTGTTGTCGATTTACCCGCACGACGGCAGTTCGCAACTACTTGCGCAGGCGGTGTGGCTGATGCAGGAGCGGGGCGGCAGTCTCGTCGCCGGAATCGCCGCGCTGCCGGGCAGGCCACAAGCCGTCGCGATACGACCCCTTCCCCCGATGGGAGCGCCTGCCGAGCCCTTTGGGCGAGCCTTCCTCCTGCCATCGGTGCCGACAATCGGTGCCGAGCAGACCCTCGTCGTAGCGCGCGGATGCTACCATCCGGAACGTGTTCTCGAACTCTATGCAGACGGTCCTTCACGGGTACGTCTGCAGCGTCTGATCGGGAGTGGTGCAGATTTTGAGCGCGTGACTTTCGTCGCTGATTGACCCTCGTCCGGGTCGACGGGCTCCCCTGTTGGCACGACCACGGTCCGAACGGGCCGGCATTTTTGCGTTATCATGTGCCGTCAATTCATGCACAGAGATCACCATGGCTGGCCTGGACCACAGCACGAAAACACCGACCGAGATCAAACTGCATCAGAAGTCCCGGATTCTGGAGCTGAGCTTCGAAGACGGCGAGCGTTTTGAGCTGACCTACGAGTTCCTGCGGGTCTTCACGCCTTCGGCTGAGGCGCGTGGCCATGGTCCGGGACAGGAGGTCCTGCAGTTCGGCAAACGCGATGTAGGCATCGAGCGCATCGAAGCCGTCGGCAACTACGCCATCCGGCCGGTTTTTTCGGATGGACATGAGAGCGGCCTGTATTCGTGGGACCTGCTCTACAATCTGGGGAAAAACCGCGACCAGCTTTGGCAGGCCTACCTCGACCGCCTGCAGCAGGAACATCGCAGTCGCGAGGCCGACGAATCCCCCGCCAGCCGCATCACCAGCCACAGCGGCTGCCACAAGCATTGATCCCGACGGATTCGTCCCCATTCAAGTAAATATGAGCGATAGAAATACCACCCACTTCGGCTTTCAGGAAGTCGCGGAGGACGAAAAGGCGCGCCACGTCGCCGACGTTTTCGACTCCGTTGCGCAGCGCTACGACCTGATGAACGATCTGATGTCCGGCGGCCTGCACCGTCTCTGGAAGGCCTTTGCGATTGCCAGGAGTGGCGTGCGGGCGGGCGCCCGTGTTCTTGATGTGGCCGGCGGTACCGGCGACCTGGCGTTGTCTTTTGCCAGGAAGACAGGCGCGAGCGGACAGGTGTGGCTGACGGACATCAACCAGGCGATGCTTTCGCGCGGTCGCGACCGACTTTGCGACAAGGGCTTCATCGTCCCGGTCGCGCTGTGTGACGCAGAGAAACTCCCCTTTCCTGACGATTACTTCGATTGTGTGAGCGTTGCCTTTGGTCTTCGCAACATGACGCACAAGGACCTGGCCCTTGGTGAAATGCGTCGTGTCCTCCGGCCCGGTGGTCGGCTGCTGGTCCTGGAATTCTCGCAGGTCTGGAAGCCTTTGGCGCCGGTCTACGACTTTTACTCGTTCAAGGTCATCCCGCGACTGGGCGAAATGATTACCCACGACGCCGCGAGCTACCGGTATCTGGCCGAGTCGATTCGGGTGCACCCGAATCAGGAGGCGCTGAAGCTGCTCATGGAACGTGCCGGCCTCGAGCAGGTCGAATATTTCAATTTGGCGTTGGGCCTTGTCGCCCTGCACCGCGGTTTCAAGTTTTGACTGGAGGTATGGTAATGAAAAGAATCCTTATGGTCCTGAGTGTCTGTGTCTTGAGCTTGGGGCTGGCCGTGGGCGATGCCGACGCCAAGCGGCTCGGCGGCGGCAAGTCGACGGGCATGCAAAGAGAATCGGTGACACAGCGCTCGGCGACGCCACCTCAAAGCGCGGCCGCAGCCCCTGCCGTCGCCTCGCCTGCAGCACCGGCGGCAGCCCCCAAGCGTAACTGGATGGGTCCGCTGGCGGGTCTCGCTGCCGGCCTCGGCATCGCCGCTCTGATGTCACATTTTGGTATGGGTGAGGGCCTCGGGAACTTTCTGATGATCGCCCTGCTGTTGCTTGGCGCGGTGGTCGTTTTCAAACTGATTTTTCGCCGCAAGGTCCCGTCGATTCCGGGATCCGAATCCCTGCAGTACGCTGGCGCTGGTCCCGGGGTGCCGCTTGATTCCCGCCCGGGCTTCCCGGCAGATGACCACTACGCGGGGCAAGGCGCTGGGGTTCCTGGCAGCCTCGCCACGCAGGCGCCGGCCAACATCCCTGCCGGCTTTGACGTCGATGCATTCCTGCGTGTAGCAAAGTTGAATTTTGTTCGCCTGCAAGCTGCGAACGATGCCGGAAATCTGGAGGACATGCGCGAGTTTGTCGCGCCGGAATTGTTTGCCGAGATCAAGCTGCAACTCGACGAGCGCGGCAAGGCCATCCAGCAGACCGATGTCGTCACCCTCAACGCCGAACTACTGGAGGTTGTTACCGAACCCACACGGCACATTGCCAGCGTGCGCTTCAGTGGCATGATCCGCGAAGAGGCGGGTGCTCCGGCGGCGCCATTCGACGAAGTCTGGAATCTTGCGAAGGCAGTCGAGGGTGGCAAGGGCTGGGTGGTTGCTGGTATTCAGCAGCTTTCCTGACTGCTGACTGAAATGTTGTTGTCACGGCCTGCGCTCGCTTTCGTCAATCACTTGTTGGCGTCCGAGCCTTGGGCACGCGAGCGGCTAATCGGCTTTGCCGGCAAGATAGCTCGTGTGCACTTCGGAAATGGCGCAGTCCTGCAGGTCCGGATCAGCGAAACGGGGCTGCTGGAGGAGGACAAAACAGGCGTCGAAGCAACGGTCAGTATTGGTCTCCCGAACGATGCCGTGATTCGCGTACTGACCGATCTGCCTTCCCTGTTTTCCGCAGCGACGATTTCCGGCTCTGCCGATCTCGCTGAGACGCTGGGTTTCGTCTTTCGCAGTTTGCGCTGGGATATCGAACACGACTTGTCACGGGTCACTGGCGACATCGCAGCCCACCGAATCTTTCAGCTGGCAAAAGGACTGCTGCAATGGCAGTGGCAGGCCGCAAGAAATCTTGCCCTCGGAATGACCGAGTATCTGACGGAAGAAGAACATGCGATAGCCCGCCGTGGCGACGTAGAACAGTTCTGCTCCGAGGTAGACACCCTTCGAGACGATTGTGCGCGTTTTGAGAAGCGGCTTCTGCGTCTGGAGTCTGCCTAGTTTTCTGGCTTTCCTGGAGACAAAAAAAGACAGCTTGTGAGCTGCCTTTGTCGCAGGGCTGGCATTCGCCAGCGGGCGAGAAACTCTAGTGACGATTTCGTAGCTTCTTGATGGCCTGCAACTGTGCGACGGCCTGTGCGAGTTCGGCCTCCGCCGTCGCCAGACCGACGTCCGAACTCCGATCCCTGAGTGCCTCCTCTGCACGGCGCTTGGCTTCCAGTGCCTTTGCCTCGTCCAGATCGTGGGCACGAATTGCCGTGTCGGCGAGTACGGTGATCAGTGCGGGCTGCACTTCCAGCATTCCACCGGATACATAGACCATCTCGTATTCGTCCCGATCGGGGACCTTCAGGCGTACGGTACCCGGCCTGATGCGGGTCAGGAGGGGCGTGTGTCGCGGGTAAATCCCGAGCTCGCCAGCTTCGCCCGGGAAGACCGCGAAATCCGTCTCGCCGGAGAAGATCAGTTCCTCGGCGCTGACGACGTCTACATGTACTCTGATTGCCATGGTTTTTCCCTTGCTGGGTCGGACCCTGCCTTTGCGAAGGCTGCCGGGGTACGACGTTCCCTGATCGCGCCCTACCTAGAGTGTCTTGGCCTTTTCGAAGACTTCTTCGATGCCTCCCACCATGTAGAACGCCTGCTCGGGGATGCTGTCGCACTCTCCCTCAACGATCATCTTGAAGCCCTTGATGGTGTCCTTGAGAGTCACGTACTTGCCCGGCGAACCGGTAAAGACTTCGGCCACGTTGAACGGCTGGGACAGGAAGCGCTGGATCTTGCGAGCACGATAAACGGCCAGCTTGTCTTCCGGCGACAGTTCGTCCATCCCGAGAATGGCGATGATGTCCCGTAGCTCCTTGTATTTCTGGAGCGTCATCTGCACCGCGCGAGCAACGTTGTAGTGCTCCTCGCCGACGACCTGTGGGTCGAGTTGGCGCGAGGTCGAATCAAGCGGATCAACGGCTGGATAGATACCCAGCGAAGCGATGTCGCGTGACAGAACCACGGTCGAGTCGAGGTGCAGGAAGGTGGTCGCCGGGGAAGGATCGGTCAGGTCGTCGGCAGGCACATACACCGCCTGAATCGACGTGATCGAGCCGACCTTGGTTGAGGTGATCCGCTCTTGCAGGCGGCCCATTTCTTCCGCCAGGGTCGGCTGGTAACCGACCGCCGACGGCATCCGGCCGAGCAGCGCCGACACTTCGGTACCGGCAAGCGTATAGCGGTAGATGTTGTCGACGAAGAAGAGAATGTCACGACCATCGTCACGAAAACGCTCGGCCATCGTCAGACCGGTCAGTGCGACACGTAGACGGTTGCCTGGAGGCTCGTTCATCTGTCCGAAGACCATCGCCACCTTGTCGAGAACGTTGGAGTCCTTCATCTCGTGGTAGAAGTCATTGCCTTCGCGAGTCCGCTCGCCCACGCCGGCAAAGACCGAAAGCCCCGAGTGCTGCTTGGCAATGTTGTTGATCAGTTCCATCATGTTGACGGTCTTGCCAACGCCGGCACCACCAAAGAGCCCCACTTTGCCGCCCTTGGCAAACGGACAGACCAGGTCGATCACCTTGATCCCGGTTTCCAGCAGGTCGACGGAGGGCGACAACTCGTCAAATTTCGGTGCGAGCTGGTGGATTTCGCGGCGTTCTTCGGTGGCAATCGGCCCGGCTTCGTCGATCGGCCGACCAAGAACGTTCATGATGCGACCGATTGTCGCGTTGCCAACGGGAACCGCAATGCCGCCGCCCGTGTCATTGACTTTCATGCCGCGGCGCAGGCCATCGGAAGACCCCATGGCAATCGTACGGACCACGCCGTCACCGAGTTGCTGCTGGACTTCGAACATCAGGTCAGTCTCACACATATCCGACTCTTCGGCTTTATCGAGCTGGAGTGCGTTGTAGATCCTGGGCATTGCGTCACGCGGGAACTGGATGTCCACCACGGCGCCGATACACTGAACAATGTTTCCTTGACTCATCGTCGTATCCCTAATCAATAAACTAACTATCGCGTGGTCAGACAGCCGCTGCGCCGCCGACGATTTCCGAAAGCTCTTTGGTGATCGCCGCCTGGCGAGCCTTGTTGTACACCAGCTTGAGTTCGCCGATCACGTTCTTGGCGTTGTCCGAAGCGGACTTCATCGCGACCATGCGCGCACTCTGCTCCGAAGCCATGTTTTCGGCGACTGACTGATAGATCATCGCTTCGACATAGCGCACCAGCAAATCATCGATCACCGCCTTGGCATCGGGCTCATAGATGTAGTCCCATCGGTTGCCTTCTCCACCAACGAGTTCGCCGGATAGCGGCAACAACTGATAGAGGGTCGGCTCCTGCTTCATGGTATTGATGAAACGCGTGAAAGCGATGTACAGAACGTCCGTCTCACCCTTCATGTACGCGTCGAGCTGCACCTTGACCGGTCCGATCAGCTTTTCCAGGTGCGGCGTATCGCCGAGTCCGGTCAACTGCGAGACGACGTTCGCACCGGCCCGCTGCATGAACCCCAGTCCCTTGTTACCGATCGCGGTAACGCGAAGCTTCTTGCCTTCGGCATCCCACTCCTTCATCTTGCCAAGAGCAAGACGCAAGACATTCGTATTCAGGCCACCGCAGAGCCCCTTGTCAGAGGTTACGGTGATCAGTCCGACGGCTTTGACCTGCTGGCGTACGGTCAGGAAGGGATGGCGGTAGTCGGTCAGGGCATGCGAGAGATTGCCGGCAACACGCCGGATCTTGTCGCCGTAGGGACGGGCGGCGCGCATCCTGTCCTGCGCCTTGCGCATCTTGGATGCGGCCACCATTTCCATGGCCTTGGTGATCTTGCGCGTGCTCTCGACGCTCTTGATCTTGTTGCGGATTTCCTTGCCGCTAGGCATGGCAATCTCCTCGATCGATCAGGCCAGCGTGGCCTTGAATTCCTCAATCGCCTTGGTGAGCTTCTGCTCTGCGTCGGCGTCAAGATCCTTGGTCGTTTCGATCTTGGTGATGAGGTCAGCGTACTTCTGCTTGACGAAGCCGTGCATCTGCTTCTCGGTGGCCAGCGCTTTCTTCACGTCAACATCGTCGAAGAGCCCCTTGTTCACAGCATGCAGTGTGATCGCCATCTCGGAGATGGACAATGGCGAATACTGCGGCTGCTTCATCAGCTCGGTCACCAGCCGGCCACGATCGAGCTGCTTGCGCGTCGCTTCATCAAGGTCGGACGCAAACTGTGCGAAGGCAGCCAGTTCGCGGTACTGGGCGAGAGCCAGACGTACACCGCCACCGAGTTTCTTGATGACTTTCGTTTGCGCCGCTCCGCCAACCCGCGAGACAGAAATACCTGCGTCAATAGCGGGACGCACACCGGCGTTGAAGAGGTCGGTGTCGAGGAAGATCTGGCCGTCGGTAATCGAGATCACGTTGGTCGGAACGAAGGCAGACACGTCACCGGCCTGCGTCTCGATGACCGGCAGGGCAGTCAAGGAACCGGTCTTGCCCTTGACTTCGCCATTGGTGAATTTTTCGACCCATGCTTCCGAAACGCGTGCTGCGCGCTCAAGCAGGCGGGAGTGCAGGTAAAAGACGTCACCTGGGTAAGCTTCACGCCCCGGTGGACGACGCAGCAGCAGCGACACCTGGCGGTAAGCCCACGCCTGCTTGGTCAAGTCGTCATAGATGATCAGGGCGTCCTGGCCGCGATCGCGGAAATACTCGCCCATGGTGCATCCGGAATACGGAGCGATGTACTGCAGGGCCGCGGATTCCGAAGCGGTTGCGGCGACAATGATGGTGTAAGCCATCGCGCCATTCTCTTCCAGTTTGCGCACCACGTTGGCAACCGTCGAGGCCTTCTGACCGATCGCCACATAGATGCAGATCAGGTTCTGACCCTTCTGGTTGATGATCGTGTCGACCGCTACTGCCGTTTTGCCGGTCTGCCGGTCACCGATGATCAGTTCGCGCTGGCCACGACCGATCGGAACCATCGCGTCGATCGATTTCAAACCGGTCTGTACGGGTTGCGAAACAGATTTGCGCCAGATGACTCCAGGCGCGACCTTCTCGATCTTGTCGGTCAACTTGTTATTGACCGGGCCTTTGCCGTCGATCGGCTGCCCCAGCGAGTTCACGACGCGACCGAGGAGTTCCGGTCCAACCGGAACCTCGAGGATGCGGCCGGTGGTCTTGACCGTGTCGCCTTCGCTGATCTCGTCGTACTCACCGAGAACGACCGCGCCAACCGAGTCTCGGTCGAGGTTCAAGGCCATGCCGAAAGTGTTGCCCGGAAACTCGAGCATTTCTCCCTGCATGACGTCGGTCAGGCCGTAGACACGGCAGATACCGTCGGTCACCGAAACGACAGTGCCCTGGGTGCGCAGATCGGCGCTGATCGCAAGATTTTCAATCTTGCTCTTGATCAGTTCGCTGATTTCGGAAGGATTCAACTGCATGGAAATTCTCCTAGTTCTTGAGCGCCAACCGCAGGCTCTCGAGTTTTCCGCGTACGGAGGTATCGAGAACCTGGTCGCCAACCACAATCTTGACGCCGCCGATCAGCGATTGATCGACGACCACTTCGGCTGTTAGCCGGGTCTTGAAGCGCGCTTCCAGGTCTTCGATCAGAGCCTTGCGCTGCTCGTCGTCAACCGGAAAGGCACTGTAGATCGTGGCTTCCCTGACGCCTTCCTGGGCGGCTCTCAGCGCCTCGAAGAGACCAGCGATTTCCGGCAGAGCGGACAGCCGCTCATTGGTAGCGAGCACGTCGATCAGATTGGCTTCGCCGCCTTCCTGCGTTTTGCCGACCAGCGACTTGAAGAGTTCGCTCTTCTGCGTGGCTGAGAGTTCGGGGTTGCCGATGCAGGAACGCATCTGCTCATCCGTGGCGATCGCAGAAAGCAGCGACAACCGCTCGGACCAGGCCGCCAGCGCCTTGTTTTCCAACGCCAAGCGGAACACCGCTTCAGCGTAGGGGCGCGCGATGGTAACGAGTTCAGCCATGGCTTCAGAGTTCCTGCTTGAGCGCGACCAGCATTTCGGCATGCGCCTTGGCATCGACCTCACGCTTCAGGATGCGCTCGGCACCAGCCACGGCCAGGTCGGCGACACGCCCACGCAGCTCTGCCCGGGCCTGCTCCACCTGTTGGGCAATCTCGGCCTTCGCCGAAGCGACCACCTTGTCGGCTTCGACCTTGGCCACCTGCTTCGCCTCTTCGACCATCTGGGCACCGCGCTTTTCAGCCGCAGTGATGATGTCGGCTGCTTTCGCCTTGGCGTCACGGAGGGCATCGGCGGCGCGCTTGCCGGCAAGTTCCAGCTCATGCTTCCCGCGCTCGCCAGCGGCCAACCCGTCGGCAATCAGTTTTTGGCGATCAGCCATGGCCTTCGCCAGCGGTGGCCAGACGTACTTCATGGTGATCCAGATGAAGACGCCAAACCAGATCGCTTCGCCAATCAACGTTGCGTTGATGTTCACGCTAACCTCCTGTTAAGAGTTAGTCCGAAAGGAGAAGCGATCAACCCTTGACGACGGCAATGAAGGGATTCGCAAACAGCATGAACAGGGCGATACCGACACCGATCATGGTGACCGCGTCGAGAAGACCAGCAACGATGAACATCTTGACCTGGAGAGTCGGAATCATTTCCGGTTGGCGAGCCGCGCCTTCGAGGAAGCGCCCACCCAGCAGACCAAATCCGATAGCGGTACCTAGAGCACCCGCACCGATCAGGATGGCGACGGCGATGGCGGTATTACCAAGCAACATTGACAGAGCGGCTTCCATTAGTTTCTCCTAGTAAGACATGCTAAATGCGTTAAACAAGAACAACGTGAATCAAACTCGAATACAGGACGACTGGCCAGGACGACTGGCCACGCTAACCGTGCGACTCGCTGGCCATCGACAGGTACACGATGGTCAACATCATGAACACGAAGGCCTGCAGGGTAATGATCAGAATATGGAAAAGCGCCCAGGGCAGGGCCAGGGGCAACTGCCAGAGACCGAGCAGGGCAATCAGGATGAACACCATTTCACCGGCGTACATGTTGCCGAACAGACGCAGCGAGAGCGAGATCGGTTTGGCGATATCCTCAATGATCCGGAAAAGAAGATTCACCGGCGCCATTTTTGCGCCGAAGGGGACCGTGAACACCTCGTGCAGGAAGCCGCCAACCCCCTTGACCTTGATGCCCATGATCAGCATGATCGCGAAAACGGTCAGCGACATGCCGAAAGTCAGGTTCGGATCGGTGGTCGGCACCGACTTGAAGTAGTGCACTCCACCCCAACCGAGAACCAGCGGGACGAAGTCAACCGGGATCAGGTCCATGGTGTTCATCAGCAGGACCCACACGAAAATGGTGATCGCCATCGGTGTGACCAGCGGACTCTTGCCGTGGTAGGTGTCCTTGACCTGCTGATCGATGAACGAAACCAGCATTTCAACGAAAGTCTGCAGCCCGCCCGGCACCCCCGCGGTAGCGTTCCTGGCCAGCTTGGCCATGCCGACGAAAGCAAGCAGGCCAAGCAAGCCGGAAACCAGCAGGGAGTCCAGGTGAAACGTCCAGAAACCGTGACCGACCGTGAGGTTGGTCAGGTGGTGAACAATGTATCCACTCGACGTTAACGCCTCGCCCGAAGCCATATCTTCCCCCTGTTTGACTATTGCTGCCTGAGCAGCGCCATCCAATAAACGACAATCGTTGCAACGTAGGTCAGGAAGAGCGGCAAGGCGGCGAGTTGCGCATAGGTCTTGAACACCAAGGCAAACAGCAACAGGGTCACGGCGAACTTGTACCCTTCACCAGCCACTTGGGCATTGAACGCCATCTTCGCATCGGCTACCGCTCGCCCGGATGGCCGCATGGCCCGCCATACGTAGGCCAGAGCACTGGCCATGGCGATGCCACCACCGATCATAGCGGACACCGCCGCGTTGAACCCCAAGACCACCCCCGCCACCAGCCCTGCTCCCAGTGTGACCAGCAATTGGCAGCCAAGGACCCAGCGGACCTGAGGATGCACAGCTAGCCCCTCCAAAACGTTGGCAGGATACCAGACTCGCTGAGGGGAATCAAACCGCAAGTGCAAAAAACTTTGAATTCCCCGCAAACATCTGCCTTGCAGCCAGCATCGGGGGCCTCTGGCAAGGCCCCTATGGTGCGCCGCGTCAATGACGCAGACGCTGCAGAATACCCTCCAGCTGATCAAGGTTTCCGAAGTCGATCAACACCTTGCCAGCGCCACGGCTATTCGCACGGATCGCCACCTGGGCACCCAGCAGGTCGGCAAGTTCCTCCTGCAAGCGCAACACGTCCCGGTCAGGCTTCTTCGGCTCAGGATCCTTTGGCGCCCGCAAGGCGTACTGGACCAGGCGCTCGGTTTCTCTGACCGACAAGCCCTTCTGGACCACGCGCCGCGCCAACTGGACCTGCAAGACACCGGCCAGCGGGAGCAGTGCACGCGCATGTCCCATGTCGATTTCGCCTCGCATCAGCAGTTCCTGCGCCGGCGGTGCCAACTGCAACAGACGCAGCAGATTCGATGCCGCCGGCCGCGAGCGGCCCACCGCATCGGCCGCTTGCTGGTGAGTCATGGCGAATTCGTCGATCAGTCGCTGCAGGCCAAGCGCTTCCTCAAGCGGATTGAGGTTCTCGCGCTGAATGTTCTCGATCAGCGCCATGGCTAGTGCCGCTTCATCGGGAATTTCCCGGATCAGGGTCGATACTTCGGCCAGCCCCGCCATCTGTGCCGCCCGCCAGCGGCGCTCGCCGGCGATGATCTCGTAACGGTCGTCGCTGACCGGCCGTACCAGGATAGGCTGCATCAGCCCCTGCACCCGGATCGAAGCCGCCAGTTCTTCGAGCGAAGCCGGATCCATGTGCGTACGCGGCTGGTACTTTCCGGGTTGGATATGGCTTACTGGCAGGGTGCGTTGCTGCTCCCGGTTGGGAGCGTCATTGCCTGCCAACAGAGCATCGAGACCACGTCCAAGTCCCTTCATCTTCATGGCCTCACTCCCGGGGCTGCGGTTGTCGTCGCAGGACCCGGCTTGTCGGCGCAGCGATCGAGAATCTCCTGCGCCAGCAGAAGGTACGCTTGGGCTCCCTTGGAACTGCGGTCGAAAGCGATCACCGGCTTGCCGTAGGACGGCGCCTCGGCGAGACGCACATTGCGCGGAATAATCGTCCGATAGACCTTGTCGCCGAAGTGACCTTCAAGTTCGCGCGACACGTGCTGGGTCAAGGTTGAACGCGGATCGAACATGGTCCGCAGCAAACCTTCGATTTCCAGGCGCGGATTCAGCTTGGCACGCACCTTCTTCAGTGTCGCCACCAGGTCAGTCAGGCCTTCCAGCGCGTAGTACTCGCATTGCATCGGAATCATCACGCGGTCGGCGGCCACCAGTCCATTGACCGTTAACATGTTCAATGCCGGCGGGCAATCGAGGAGAATGAAGTCATAGCTGCCACGGATGTCAGCGAGCGAGTCCCGCAGGCGATACTCGCGCTGCTCGATGTCGATCAGGTCAATCTCGGCGCCCGCCAGTTCGCGGTTCGCCGGCAAGACGTCGAAGCCAAAATCGGTCCGCATCCGCGTGTCGGCCATCGTCGACCGGCCGATCAGGATCTGGTATACCGTCGGCATGGCTTCTCGCTTGATGACGCCGCAGCCGGTGGTCGCGTTACCCTGTGGATCGAGATCGATCAGCAGCACACGCTGAGCGACCTCGGCGAGACAGGCCGAAAGGTTAACGGCCGTCGTCGTCTTGCCAACGCCGCCCTTCTGGTTGGTTACCGCGAGTACTCTTGCCAAATCGACTCTCTCCTCAATGCTGCCCGGCACTGCTGCTCATCACGACCAGATGGCGCTCGCCCTGGACACCCGGCACGTCCAGGCGATGTACTGTATCCACCGCGACTTCCAGCGGCAGGCCGGCGATCTCGTCCTGCGGCCAGACGCCCTTCATCGCCAACCATTGGCCACCACTTTGCAACAGGTGACCCGACAACTTGACCAGCGTACTCAAATCAGAAAAGGCACGCGCGGTGATCGTCGCGTACCTGGCTGGTGGCCGGTAGGTTTCGACGCGGCCACAGTGTACGGCAATATTCGCCAGACTCAGCTCAATTGCCACCTGTTGCATGAATGCCGTCTTTTTCGAGCTGCTGTCCAGGAGGGTAACCCGCAACTCCGGGCGCGCGATGGCCAGCGGGATGCCCGGCATACCCCCACCGCTGCCGACGTCGAGCAGCGTCGCCCCCTTGACAAAGGGCAGCACCGCCAGCGAATCGAGAAGGTGATGGCTGATGGCCAGCGAGGTCGCGGACAGGGCGGTCAGCCGATAGGTTTGGTTCCACTTTTCAAGCAACTCGGCGTAGTCGAGCAGTTTTTGCTGCGCCGATGCCGGAAGGTCGTTGCCGAGGACGAGCAGGCCCTCTGCGAGTTGCACCTCCGGACTCATCGACCAGGGACGACGGCGGGTGGACGCCGGGAGGTCAATGGTCCGCGTTTCAGATGAACCAGCAGGATCGAGATCGCCGCCGGGGTCACGCCCTGAATGCGGGACGCCTGGCCGAGCGTTTGCGGCCGATGTAATACGAGCTTCTGCAGCACTTCACTGGACAGTCCACTGAGGCTGCGGAAATCGAAGTCCTCAGGGAAACGCGTCTCCTCGTGCGCCAGAGTCTTTGCTACTTCTTCCTGCTGACGTTGAATGTAACCCTGGTATCGGGCCTGGATCTCGACCTGCTCGATGACCTGCGCATCACGCAAGCCGGCATCGACGGCAACGTCACCGACACACAGCGTCATCAATAGCTCGTAGCTCACGTCCGGCCGGCGCAACAGATCGTGCAGGGAATATTCGTGCTCCAGCGGTTTGCCGAATACCCGCGTCGCCTCCTCGTCGGCCAGCTTGGCCGGATGCACCCAGGTCGACCGCAAGCGCTCCTGCTCGCGGTCGATTGCTGCACGCTTGTCGCAAAAGGCCGCCCAGCGCCGGTCGTCCACCAGACCCAGACGGTGACCCTGCGTGGTCAGCCGCATGTCGGCATTGTCTTCGCGTAGCGACAAGCGATACTCGGCACGGCTGGTAAACATTCGATACGGTTCGGAAACACCACGCGTGATCAGATCGTCGACCAGCACTCCCAGATACGCTTCGTCACGGCGCGGCGTCCAGGGCGCCTTCTCCTGCACCTGCAGAGCGGCATTGGCACCTGCCAGCAAGCCCTGCGCTGCGGCCTCCTCGTAACCGGTGGTGCCGTTGATCTGGCCAGCAAAGAAGAGACCGTTGATTGCTCTGGTTTCGAGTGCAGCACTCAGGCCGCGCGGGTCAAAGTAATCGTATTCGATGGCATACCCGGGGCGCAGGATGTGGCAGTCCTCGAGGCCTCGCACAGAACGGACAATAGCCAACTGGACATCGAAAGGCAGGCTGGTCGAGATTCCGTTCGGGTATATCTCGTGCGTGCCCAAACCCTCGGGCTCAAGAAAGATGTTATGGCTGTCCTTGGCCGCAAAGCGGTGAACCTTGTCTTCTATCGAGGGGCAATAACGTGGTCCGACGCCTTCGATCACGCCGGTGTACATTGGCGAGCGGTCCAGGTTGGCGCGAATAATGGCGTGCGTCCGGGGGTTGGTATTGGTAACCCAGCAGGGTAACTGCGGCGGATGCTGTGCGGGCGTACCAAGGAACGAGAATACCGGCAGGGGATCGTCGGAATGCTGTTCGGCGAGTTGCGAGAAGTCGATGGTCTTGCCATCAAGACGAGGCGGGGTACCGGTCTTGAGCCGCCCGACCGGTAACTTCAATTCGCGCAGGCGCGCGGCCAGGGAGGTCGACGGCGGATCGCCCATACGACCACCCGCATGGTTCGACAAACCCACATGCATCAGCCCGTTGAGAAACGTCCCTGCAGTCAGGACGACGGCACGGGCCACGAAGTGGACGCCCAGTTGGGTCACCACACCCACGACGCGTTCTCCGTCCAGGATCAGGTCGTCACAGGCCTGCGCGAAAATCGTCAGGTTGGGCTGGTTTTCCAGGCGGCGGCGAACCGCCTGCCGATAAAGTACACGATCGGCCTGCGCGCGCGTTGCGCGCACCGCCGGTCCCTTGCTCGAATTGAGAATCCGAAACTGGATTCCCGCTTCGTCGATGGCCTCGGCCATGGCGCCGCCCAGGGCATCGATCTCCTTGACCAGATGCCCCTTGCCAATGCCGCCGATCGATGGGTTGCAACTCATCGCACCGAGCGTCTCCAGGTTATGCGTCAGCAACAGCGTCCTGGTGCCCATGCGCGCTGCGGCAAGCGCCGCCTCGGTTCCGGCATGGCCGCCACCGACGACAATGACGTCGAAACGGTCAGGGAAGAGCATGGCTTATCCGCATTTCTGGCTTCGAAGACATTCGGGAAAAACTCGCAATTCTACGCCAGTTCTCTGAAAGATAACAGGTTTCACGCAAATCGGAGGCACTGCCTCGGAGCCGGTTCCTGGACCTCTCCCTGGCTTGCCCGCACCGATGGACGCTTACGTCAGATACCACACTCCGACAGTCAGCAAGGCTACTCCCAGGTTTCACCTGCCGCCCTCCGTTGCTGAGCGCCTTTCGCCGACCGGCCCCCTCCACGTTCGACGGTCATGTTGAAGGCCGACCGGCGTACTGAAACCCACAGCCTTCGACGCACCAGATAGAATTGGACGTGGGTTGCGCGAGCGCTTGCTGGCCGGTGCGCCTCCGACCCTGCAACAGGTAGGCATCGATGTGGTCTGTGCGGTCGCAAACGCACGCCATCAGCCTGCAGACGCATAGCCTCCGACTATGATTGAAATTATCAGAATCAATTGGAACAATTCTGGCGACTTCATTAGTATCCACCCGTCGCTTGTTTTTATTCACTGAACTCAAAGGAGAACTCAAGATGTCATTGATCAACACCGAAATCAAACCCTTCAAAGCTACCGCTTTTCACAATGGAAAATTCGTCCCCGTTTCCGACGCCGACCTGAAGGGCAAGTGGTCCGTTGTGGTCTTCTATCCGGCTGATTTCACCTTCGTCTGCCCGACGGAACTGGGTGATCTGGCTGACGAGTACAACTCTTTCCAGAAGATTGGCGTGGAAGTCTATGCGGTGTCCACCGACACGCATTTCACCCACAAGGCCTGGCACGACGCGTCCGAGACCATCAAGAAGATCCAGTACCCGATGCTCGGCGACCCGACCGGTACCATCACCCGCAATTTCGATGTAATGATCGAGGAGGAAGGTCTGGCCCTGCGTGGGACCTTCGTGATCAACCCCGAGGGCGTCATCAAGGTCTGCGAAATCCACGACCTGGGTATCGGTCGTGACGCCAAGGAACTGCTGCGCAAGGTGCAGGCTGCCCAGTACGTCGCCAACCACCCGGGTGAAGTGTGCCCGGCCAAGTGGACTCCGGGTGACGCCACGCTGGCTCCATCCCTCGATCTGGTCGGCAAGATCTAAAGTTACGCTCGCGTCGCGGGTGCGCTGTCCCGCCGCGCGATTCCGGGTCCCAGCGCAAAGGGGCCGCAAAGCAGGCTGCTTGGCGGCCCCTTTTCAATGCCACTCGTCACGAAAGACGCACATGCTCGACAACAATATCAAGACTCAACTCAGGACCTATCTCGAAAAGCTCCAGCAACCGATTGAACTGATCGCTTCGCTCGACGGCAGTGGCAAGGCACAGGAGATGCTTGCACTGTTGCAGGACATCGCAGAGCTTTCGGCCAGGGTCAGCGTCAGGCACGACGGCGATGCCCCGCGCAGGCCGTCCTTTGCCGTCGGCCGCCCCGGCGAGGCAGCGCGGATCAGCTTCGCCGGCATTCCGATGGGCCACGAATTTACCTCTCTGGTCCTGGCTTTGCTGCAGACCGGAGGCCACCCTCCGAAAGCCGAGGCGAGCGTGATCGACGAGATCCGCGCCATACCCGGTCGCTTCCACTTCGAAACCTTCATCTCGCTTTCCTGCCACAACTGTCCTGACGTCGTGCAGGCACTCAACCTGATGGCCGTGCTGAACCCCGGCATCAGCCATGAAATGATCGATGGTGCGCTGTACCAGGATGAGGTGACGGCCCGCCAGATCATGGGGGTACCGACCGTCCTGCTGAACGGCAAACATTTCGGGCAAGGTCGCATGACGCTCGAGGAAATCATTGGCCAGATCGATACCGGTGCCCTGCAACGAGAGGCGGACAAGGTCTCGGCCCGCGCGGCCTTCGACGTGCTGATCGTCGGCGGGGGTCCTGCCGGCGCCGCCGCCGCCATCTATGCTGCCCGCAAAGGGATTCGCACCGGAGTAGTTAGCGAGCGCTTCGGTGGACAGGTGCTCGACACGCTGGCAATAGAGAACTTCATCTCGGTCAAGGAGACCGACGGCCCGAAGCTCGCAGCTGCGCTGGAGCAACACGTCAGGGAATACGACGTGGATATCATCAATCTGCAGCGCGCAGAAGCCCTGCTGCCGGGCACAGACGGCGGACTGATCGAACTCCGGCTGGCCAGCGGCGCGACCGTCAGGAGCAAGACGGTGATCCTGGCCACTGGGGCACGCTGGCGGGAAATGAACGTCCCCGGCGAGAAAGAATACCGGGGGCACGGCGTCGCCTACTGCCCGCACTGCGATGGACCGCTGTTCAAGGGCAAGCGGGTGGCAGTCATTGGCGGCGGCAACTCCGGGGTCGAAGCGGCAATCGACCTCGCGGGCGTCGTCTCGCATGTCACCCTGCTCGAATTCGAGAGCAGCCTGCGTGCCGACGCGATCCTGCAGAAGAAGCTTTTCAGCCTGGCCAATGTGACCGTGATTACCCAGGCGCTGAGTACCGAAGTGAGCGGCGACGGCAAGAAGGTCAACGGCCTGGTCTACACCGACCGGAAAACCGGCCAGGTGCATCGCATCGACCTCGAAGGGATCTTTGTCCAGATCGGCCTGCTGCCCAACAGCGAATGGCTCAAGGGAACGATCGCCCTCTCCGCGCGCGGCGAGATCGAAATCGACGCCCGTGGGGAGACCTCGCTGCCTGGCGTTTTCGCGGCAGGCGACGTGACTACGGTGCCCTACAAGCAGATCGTCATCGCCATGGGGGAAGGCTCCAAGGCAGCGCTCAGCGCCTTTGATTACCTGATACGCAGTTCCGTGGCGTGAGCGCTCACCAGCACGACCACAGGCTGCCTGCCGACCCACACCGGCAGGCTTTTCTTCAGTTCGCGGAGGCACGCCCATTCCGGCTTGAACGCGCAGGTCCAGTTCAGAACCAGCGCAACCCAGAGGAGCGGCGGGCGTGTGGTGTCCGCAAGTGCCGCCACTGCCGGTCATCACGCGCGCGACACGGAGCTTGATCGACAAGAAACTGTCGGGTAAGGTTCGCGTCATGGCACTACCGGAGACCACTGCCGACTTGCTGCGCAAGCTGAGCAAAGAGCTGTCGCGCATGCGGGCATTGCTGATTGATCGCTACCCCAATGCCCGCAATTCGTTGCGGATCATGCTGTCCTCGATGGGTATCACCGCCGTGCACAACGCCGGCAGTTCAGCGGAGGTACTCCGACAGGTCCGGGCACACAGCTTTGACATTATCCTTTCCGATTACCAGCTTGAGGACGGGCGTGACGGCCAGCAGTTGCTGGAGGAGTTGCGTCAGCAACATCTGGTGCCGTTGAGTACCGTCTTTTTCATCATCACCAGCGAACGCGGCTACCACAACGTGGTTTCGGTTGCCGAACTGGCACCTGACGACTACCTGATCAAGCCTTTCACCGCTGACGAGTTGCAAGGCAGACTGGTACGTTCGATCCACAAGAAGCAGTTCTTTGCGCAGCTCTACGAGCATCTCGACAATGGCGCTTTTGCCCTGGCTCTGGCCACCTGCGAACGCCTGCTTGCGCAGGACAGCGGCTTTCTCCTGGACGCGATGCGTCTCAAAGGCGAGATTCTGAACACCCTGGGGCGACATGCCGAGGCCCAGAGCGTCTATCAGCAGGTGCTGGCGCAGCGGGTGGTGCCATGGGCACGCATGGGTCTGGCCTTTGCATTGCGGGGGCAACAGCGACTGGCCGAGGCCGAGTCCCTCGGCCAGTCGCTGGTTGACGAGTTTCCGGAATTCACCGCGGGCTACGATTTTCTCGCCGAAGTACGAGAGGAAATGGGTAAGCCCGAAGAGGCCCAGGAAGTGCTGCTGCGTGCGGCGGTGATTTCTCCGAAGAACTCGTCACGACAACGGATGGTCGGCGATGTCGCGGCACGCAACAACGATTTGCCGACCGCCGAAAAAGCCTACGGCAAGGTTCTGGAGCGTCGCCGCGGCTCATCATTGAAGAATATCGACGACTACACCAATCTCTCGCGAGTGATGGTTGACCGCGGCCATACGGCCGCTGCCCGACAGATTACCGATGAATTGCGAAGGGACTGGCGTGGCAGCCGGCAAGGGGAATTCGCCGCCCTGGTCATGGAAAGCCTCTGCGCCAACAAGGAAGGTGATCCCGCCAGGGCCAGGCAGGCCGTCGAGAAAGCACTGCTGCTGAACGATGCCTTGAAAGACGAAGGAAAGCTGTCCGGAGTCTCGCAGAAGCTGACCCTTGACCTGGCGCAGGCGTGTCTGGCCACCGGCGACGAGGCGAGTGCGCGGAATATCCTTCGCGAGGTGGCCGCCGAAAATCACGAAGACCGCCACATGATCGCCAACGTGCAGGGAATCTACGCCAGAGCGGGCAAGGAAAAGGACGGCCAGGCGCTGCTTGCGGAGGTCGGCAAGGAAATCGTGGAACTCAACAATCGCGGCGTCCTGGCCGCTCGCCGCGGCGACGTCGAAGGTTCGGTCAAGCTGCTGATGGAAGCGGCAGAACGGGTACCCAACCTGCAATTCCTGATCAACGCCACCAAAGCCATTTTCACGCTGCTGGACATCAAGGGCTGGGATCCGGCACTGGCCAGACGCGGCCTGCGCTACCTGCAGATGGCGCAAGCCAAGGACCTGCGCAACGCCCGCGTGATCTCGACACGCGAGCTGTATCAGCGGGTCGCACGCAAGTACGGGGTGGCCATTGTCTCGCTGGCCAGCGCTCACCGCCAGGGCGAGGAGCCGGGGGGATAGGGAGTTCAGGGACGGGGCGACGAGGAGTCCGCCCCCAACGCCACTTGCTCACCAGCATGGCTTTGCTCACGGGCGGGCACCCGGAGCAGCAGTTCTTCGAGGAACACCCTGGCCGGTAACGACAGGATCTTCGATTTCAGGTGGATCACCAGCCACGGCTTGCGCAACGGGAATCCCTGCACGTCGAGGATGCACAGGCCTTCGCTCGCAGGATTCATCGGTAGTGCGTGTCGGGAAAGCACCGCCAATCCCATGCCACTTGCAACCAGATCGCGGATTGCTTCGTTGCTGTTGACGGCCAGCTTGATCTCCAGCTTCACCCCGATCTGCGCCAGATGCGTATCGATCGTCCGGCGCGAACCCGAACCCGTTTCACGAAGAATGAAGCGCTCGCCGCTCAGCGCCGGCAGTTCGATAGCGCGCTCGGCGGCCCAATGACCGAGCGGAGCGATCACCACCTGCTCGTTGTCGAGAAACGGGTAGCTGGTCAACTCCAGGTCTTCCGGTGGGTAAACCATGACGTAGAGATCGTCCCGATTGTCGCGCATGCGTGCCACAATGCGTTCGCGCTCGGCGATTTCGAGGTCGATGAGCACCTCTGGATAGCGCCTGGAGAAGTCGCCCAGCAGGCGTGGCAGAAAGTACTTGGCGGTGGTCACCAGCGCGACCCGCAGACGGCCACGCTTCAAGCCCTTCAGATCAGCTATGGCCGATTCGAAACGACCCCAGACATCGTCCAGGGCCCGTGCGGTCTGCAGCAACTCCTCCCCCGCCGCGGTCAGGACGACCTCGCGGCCTGACTGCTCGAACAACGGCAGACCCAGAGTTTCGACGATCTGCCTGATCTGCAGTGAAACGGCCGGCTGGGTAAGGTGCAGGACAGCGGCTGCTTTGGAAAAGCTGCGCATGTGCGCCACTGTGGTGAAAGTTTCGAGTTGGCGAAAAGTGATTCGGCGGCGTGGCATATATAAGTCCGAACAAATACCTTGAGCGATTATATCTCATTGGACTTTATCACGCTGCGTCCGCATAGTTCATTTGTCCAAAGCGTCGTATCAGATCAACCCCCTCAGGAGAAACTTATGCGCAATTACACCACCGACAGCGCTGAAGCCATGTCACGAGTCGTAGCCCTTGCCCTGCTCGCCGATGGTGCGCTTGACCACTGCGAACTCGCGTCGCTTGAAAAACACAAAATCTACGGCAGGCTGCGCATCGACGCCGCAACCCTGGATCAGGTGATCCACGAATTCTGCAATGACCTGATGCAATGCGCACGCGCTCCCAATGTCGGCCAGATCGAGCTGGATAGTGAACTGATCGATCACCTGCTCGGAGACATCCGCTCACCCGAACTGCAGAAAGAGGCACTGCGGGCGATTGTCGACATCGTCAATGCCGATGGCTGCCTCAACGGCGGCGAAAGGATTCTGCTCTCCCAGGCGAAGCACCTCTGGGGTCAGGGCCTGCAACAGGACGACCACACCGTAAGTGGTAAAACACAGCCGAAGTCACCACTGGCCAGGCATCAGAAACAGTGGTTCTCGTGAAGACAGCCTTGCCGCTTCGCTTGCGGAGCGGCCGCGCCGCTTATGTCGCGAGGGGCTAGAGGCGGCCCCCAAGGCCCAGGTAACTCTCGATCACCCGCCGATCCATGGACAATTCGCTGCTCGGCCCTTCCAGGGACAACTCTCCGGTTTCCAGGACATAGCCGTAGTCGGCGACCTGCAACGCGGCCCGGGCGTTCTGCTCGACGAGCAGGATCGCCACGCCCAACCGCTTCAGCTGCGCGACGGTACGAAAAATTTCCTTGATGACCAAAGGTGCGAGTCCAAGACTCGGTTCATCGAGCAGCAGCAGCCTGGGTTTGGCCATCAGCGCCCGACCCATGGCCAGCATCTGGCGCTCGCCGCCCGAGAGGGTAGCGGCCATCTGGTTTCGACGCTCCATCAGGCGTGGAAAGGTGTCGAACACCTGGTCCATGGTTTCCAGATGATCGCGATGACCTGCCCGATAGCGGTCGAAGGCTCCCAAGAGCAGGTTGTCCTCGACGCTCATCTCGGCAAAGAGTTCGCGTTTCTCCGGAACCAGGGTCATCCCTTGACGCACCAGTTGCTCGACGCTACGCCCCGCCCCTTGCCGCTCGCCGAGATAGACGATCTCGCCACGTACTGGAAGCAGTCCGATCAGGGCCGACAGGAGGGTGGTCTTGCCGGCTCCGTTCGGACCGATGACCGTGACGATCTCTCCCCGGTGTACCCTGAGGGCAAGACCATGCAGAGCCTCCACCTTGCCGTAATTCACTGACAAGCCGCGCACCTCAAGGACGACCGTTCTTTCGGGCTGCTCGGGAAGCGTACTCATTCCACGCCGCCTAGGTAGGCTTCGATAACCGCAGGGTTCCGCTGGATCTCCTCAGGCCGCCCGGCAGCAAGTTTTTGCCCGAACTCCATCACCAGCACCCGGTCGGCGAGACCCATCACGAAATCCATGTCGTGCTCGACCAGCAGGATACCCATGCCTTCCGCGCGCAAACGCCGCAGAAGGTCGGCGAGCGCCTGCTTTTCGAGGTAGCGCAGACCGGCAGCCGGTTCGTCGAGCAGCAACAGGCAAGGGTCGGCTGCGAGCGCACGGGCAATCTCGACGATGCGCTGCTTACCGAGAGGCAGGCTGCCGGCTGCTTCGTACATCTGTTCGGGCAGACCACAGCGCTCGATCTGGACAGCCGCCTCGTGCAGCAGGCGGGCCTCCTCGGCACGGTCGGCGCGGCAGGCGGCGGCGACAAAACCGCGGCGGCCGCGCAGGTGTGCGCCGATGGCAACGTTCTCGATCACGCTCATCGATGGCAGGAGGCGTACATGCTGGAAGGTCCGGCTCATCCCGCGGCGTGCGATCTCACGTGCCGGCAGACCCTCGATAGGCTCGCCACGAAAGCTGACCGCACCGGAGGTCAGTGGGTCAACCCCGGAAATGCCATTGAACATCGTACTCTTGCCCGCGCCGTTCGGCCCGATCAGGGCCATCACCTCCCCGGCCCTGACCCCGAAGCTCACCCGGTCGTTGGCCAACAGGCCACCGAAGCGCTTGCTGGCGTCCTTCACCTCCAGCAGCAACGAGCCCGCTTCCGGCAGCGGGCGCCGCGTCAAAGGGCGGACGCCGTCGACACGAGCACAGACCAGGCGCTGCGGAAAAAATCGCTGGATCATCGGCCACACCCCGTCACGCGCGCGATGCAGCACGACGATCATCAGCAGCCCGAAAACGATGACCTCGAAGTTTCCGCTCTGCCCCAGCAGCCTCGGCAGCCAGTCCTGCAGCCATTGCTTGAGCACCGTGATCAAACCCGCGCCGAGGATCGCACCCCAGACGTGCGAGACGCCGCCGACCACGGCCATGAACAGATATTCTATGCCTTGTGTCAGCGAGAACGGCGTCGGGTTGACGAAGCGCTGCAGATGCGCATAAAGCCAACCGGAAGTGCTGGCGTAGAGTGCCGCCAGCGTAAACACCACGATCTTCGAGCGCGGGGTGTTGACCCCCATGGCTTCGGCCATCACCGAGCCACCTTTCAGCGCCCGGATGGCGCGGCCTTCACGCGAATCAAGCAGGTTGCGCGTCCCAAGAACGAGCACCAGCAGGACCGCCCAGATCAGGTAGAAGAACTCGCGCCCCGACTTGAGTTCCAGTTCGACGAACTGCAGCGGCGGGATGCCGCTCATCCCGGTGTGGCCTCCCAGCGCATCGAGATTGCCAAAGAGATAGTAGAGGCTCATCCCCCAGGCAATGGTACCCAGCGGCAGAAAGTGGCCGGACAGGCGCAAGGTGACCAGGCCGAGCGAGAGGGCCACCACACCCGTGACCAGCAGACCCGCAGGCAGCGTCAACCACGGCGAAACACCATGTACGGTGGTCAGGTAGGCCGAAGTGTAGGCGCCAAGGCCGACGAACGCGGCCTGCCCGAAGGAAGTCAGGCCACCCACCCCAGTGAGCATTACCAGTCCGAGCGCAACAATGGCATAAAGGCCGATGTAGTTGAGCAACGTGACGTAGAACTCTGGCAACAGCACCGGCGCCAGCAGCAGCACGACGATGAAGAGCAGCAACAGCAGCGTCGACTGCACGCTACGCCTCATTCCCCCTCCACATGTCGCGTCGTCAGCGAACGCCAGAGCAACACCGGGATGATCAGGGTAAACACGATCACTTCCTTGAAGGCGCTGGCCCAGAACGAGGAATAGGATTCAAGCAGGCCAACCAGGATGGCGCCGGCAGCGGCCACCGGATAACTGGCCAGGCCGCCGATGATCGCGCCGACAAATCCTTTCAGGCCGATCAGAAAACCCGAGTCGTAGTAGATGGTGGTAATCGGTGAAATCAGAATGCCTGAAACAGCACCGATCGATGCCGCCAGGGTAAACGACAGCATCCCGGCCAGGCTTCCCGAGATCCCCATCAGGCGCGCGCCGGTGCGGTTCATCGCCGTGGCGCGCAGGGCCTTGCCGTAGAGCGTGCGTTCAAAAAAGAAATACAGGGCAATGATCAACAGCACGCTGGCGACCAGTACCAGTAGCGTCTGGCCTTGCAGCAGCACATCGCCGACCTCGAAGCTCACTTCGGTGAATGACGGCGTGCGCGAACCCTCGGCACCAAAGAAAAGCAGCCCGATGCCGATCAGCGTGACATGCACGGCAACGGAAACGATCAGCAACACCAGCACGGATGCTTCCGCAACCGGCTGATAGGCCAGGCGATAGATCATCGGCCCGAGCGGAACGACCAGCAGCAGTGCCAGGAACACCTGTACCAGCAGCGGCAGACTGGCCGAGGATACCGCCACCAGAGCCCCGGCCAGCAGCAGCGGCGCCCCGCAATTGAGCAACACGATCAACGGGATGCGCCTGAAATGCCGTTCCCGCAGCGCCGCCGCCCCTTCGATCAGGGCAATCAATGTACCCATCGTCAGCAACAGCCAGACGGTCCCCGGTAGCCGGCCAGCCTGCAGGCTGGCCAGGGTCAGGGCGCCGAAAGCAACAAACTCCCCTTGCGGGATGAAGATCACCCGCGTGACGGCGAAAACCAGTACCAGTGCCAGCGCGAGCAACGCATAGATGGCGCCGTTGGTAACCCCATCCTGGCCCAGCAGTAAGGCAATCTGCAAATCCATCGACACTATTCCGGTCGCCACCCTGTTTGGTGGCGAGGATGATACCCGACTAAGGGCGGGACCTGGCGACGCAACCGCGGCGCGCCATGCGTCTTATTGCACCAGTTTCCAGCTGCCCCCTTCGATCCTGACCATTACGCGGGCGCGCTGGTCAAACCCCAGATGGTCTTGCGGACTCATGTTGAAAACCCCGTGCGCCGCAGTCAGGTTCCGGGTCTTCTCGAGCCCGTCACGCAGCGCCTGGCGAAACTCTGGCGTACCCGGCTGCGCTTTCTTCAACGCCTCGGGCACGGCATTGGCCAGCAGCTTGCTGGCATCCCAGGCGTGCGCGCCGAAGGTGGACACACTACCCTTGCCATAGGTTGCCTCGTACTTGCCGACGTATTCAAGCGCCGCTTTCTTGATCGGGTTGGCATCAGGTAACTGTGCGGCGACCAGCACCGGGCCGGCCGGCAGGAAGGTGCCTTCGCAGTCCTTGGCGCAGACCCGCAGGAAATCGGCATTGGCCACCCCGTGCGTCTGGTACATGATCCCCTTGTAGCCCTTTTCCTTGAGCGATTTCTGCGGCAGCGCCGCGGGCGTCCCGGCACCGCCGATCAGCACCGCATCCGCCTTGGCGGCAAGGATCTTCAATACCTGACCGGTGACCGATGTGTCGGCACGATTGAATCGTTCGTTGGCAACGACCTGAATCTTGCGCACCTCGGCGATTTTCGAGAACTCGTTCCACCAGCCTTCGCCGTAGGCGTCGGCAAAGCCGATATAGGCGACCGTTCTGACGTTGTTGTTGGTCATGTGTTCGACAATGGCGGTCGCCATCTGGGCATCATTCTGCGGGGTCTTGAACACCCAGTAGCGCTTTGCATCCATCGGTTCGATGAGGCGCGCAGAAGCGGCCATGGCAATCATCGGCGTGCCGGCTTCGGCGACAACGTCGATCATCGCCAGCGAGTTGGGTGTGATCGTCGAACCGATGATCACATCGACCTTGTTCTCCGCGATCAGCTTGCGGGTGTTCTTGACCGCAGTGGTGGTGTCGGAGGCATCATCGAGAACGATATAGTTGACCTTTTGACCTGCGATGGTCGTCGGTAACAGCGCCACGGTATTTTTCTCCGGGATACCCAGCGAAGCCGCAGGGCCGGTTGCCGAAAGCGTTACACCGACATTGATATCGGCTTGAACGTTGGCAGCAAAAGCTGCCGCCAGCAGGGCAATAAGCCCGGCCATCGATGCATTGATCTTCATGGTCCCCCCAACACGATTTTCCGGTGCGCAAAGGCTGCAGACTGGCCCGCAGCAAACAGGCATTGTGCGGCCGCAGGAACCGCGAGACAAGTCTAAACGAAGGTATCGTGCGCGAATTTGAGGATAAAGAGGCTCACCACGCACAAAAACGTCTTCCGAACGAAACCACTGCCGTGGCGCAGTGCAAGGTGCGTGCCGAGAAACGAACCGAGCACATTGCAGGTCGCCATCAGTAACGCCAGCATGGGCAAAAAGTGACCGTGCGGGATGAAGAAGGCCAGCGCCGCGAGATTGGTAGCGACGTTGACCACTTTCGCAGCGGCCGAGGCATGCAGAAAATCGAATCCGAAGAACCGGACAAAGAGGAAAATCAGGAAACTGCCGGTACCGGGCCCGAAGAAGCCATCATAGAATCCGATTGCGCCTCCCAGAATCAACGCGTAGGCGAACTCCCGCCGACCCTGGTACTGCGGCCGATGCATCGCACCGAAGTCGCGTCTCCAAAAGGTGTAGGCGGCAGCGGCAATCAGCATCACCAGGATCAAGGGACGCAGCATCGCAGGGGGCATCCAGACGACAGCCATCGCGCCCACATAGGAACAGAAAAACGCTGCCACGGCCGCGGGCAGCGTCGTGCGCCAGGGCATCTGTACACGACGCGCATAGCGCCAGGCGGCATTGCTCGTGCCCAAAACGCTGGAGAACTTGTTGGTACCAAAAATGGTGGCCGGAAGTTCACTCGGCAGCGCGTTGAACAGCGCAGGAATCTGGATCAGTCCGCCGCCACCGACCACGGCATCGATAAAGCCGGAAAACACGGCCGCAAAGGCCAGGCCAGCCATGGTCGGGGAATCAACACCGGCCATCGCCGCTCAGCACCGCGCCACAAGAAAAATCCGCTGAAAAGGGAAGAGCGTGTAGCCATCCGGATGGCGCGGATAGGCAGCGCGCAATCGCCCGCGATAAGCCGCCAGAAATTCATCGGCCGCCACCGCATCGAGCCGCGCCAGGTAGGGCACCAAAGTCGTGCCTTTCATCCACTCGAAAACGGCATCGTCACCGTGCAGCACTTGCCAGTAGGTGGTCTCCCAGAGTTCCAGATGGCGGCAATGCGCCGCCAATAACTGCTGGTACTCTGCGGCCGACAGGACGCTGCCCATGCGGACCTTGCCGAGAAGCTGCTGCCAGCGGGGCTCCCCGGCCAGCTCGCGGAGAATTCGGTGCGACGCTGCGCCAAAGTTCGACGGCATCTGCACCGCCAGCACACCATCGGCCGCCAGTTGTCCGAGAAGGGTCGGGAACAATTGCTGATGATCGCCCAGCCAGTGCAGGGCAGCATTTGAAAAGATGACATCGGGTGCGCTCGCTGCGCGCCAGTTGGCGATTTCTGCGCACTGCCAGAGAATACCGGAGTGCGTAGCGGCGGCTTCGGCGAGCATCGCCCGATCGCTGTCGACACCGGTGAGCTGCGCCGCCGGCCAACGTTCGGCCAGCAAGCGCGTGATATTGCCGGTACCGCAGCCAAGATCGACAACGCATCCGGCCGTCGTGCCGTCAAGCCTCGCCAGGAGATCAAGCGCCGGCCTTCGCCGCGCGTCAACGAATTTCAGGTATTGCCCGGGATTCCAACTCATTCGCCCCCACCTCTCGTCACCCGATTGCCAATTCCCACCCCGATGTCCAATGGCGAGTGCGCCGGGATATGGAACAGTCACCCCTTGCCCTGACTCTGATGTCCTGACCAGTACAAGTGCTAGGGTAAGCCAAAGTCGACGACAGCGAGAGAATTCTGAAGGAACAGACAGGTAGCGGCATTCCCCTGGCTCGTGACGGCACTACCGGCTGGGACGGCAGATAGCCGCTGCCTGCCGAGAAATTTGTCCGCCACCCTCCTTGATGGAAGGGAAAGAAGATAAACTTGTGGCAGTTTTTTCAGGAAATATCAGCATGAAACGCAAAGGTCTCATTCTCGCCGGTGGCTCGGGTACGCGGCTGCACCCGGCCACACTGGCAATCAGTAAGCAGTTGCTGCCGGTGTTCGACAAGCCGATGATCTACTATCCTCTCAGCACGCTGATGCTGGCTGGCATACGCGACATCCTCGTGATCTCCACACCCCAGGACACCCCGCGCTTCGAACAACTGCTAGGAGACGGATCTCGCTGGGGCATCAATCTTCAGTATGCCGTCCAGTTCAGCCCGGATGGCTTGGCACAGGCTTTTCTCATTGGCGACGAATTCATAGGCGACAACCCGTCTGCTCTGGTGTTGGGCGACAACATCTTCTATGGACATGACTTCCATCAGTTACTCGGCAACGCCATGGCACAGACCGAGGGTGCAAGCGTCTTCGCATACCACGTGCAAGACCCAGAGCGTTACGGGGTGGCCGAATTCGACGGGCACGGGAAAGTCCTGTCGCTGGAAGAGAAACCTGCGCAACCGAAATCAAATTATGCGGTCACCGGGCTCTATTTCTACGATAGGCAAGTGGTTGAACTGGCGCGGAACCTCAAGCCCTCCTCCCGCGGCGAGTTGGAGATTACTGATTTAAACCGCTTGTATCTGCAGCAAGCCCGGCTCAGGGTCGAAATCATGGGCCGCGGTTACGCCTGGCTCGACACTGGCACTCATGAGTCGCTCCTTGACGCTAGCCAGTTCATCGCCACGCTGGAACATCGTCAAGGGCTCAAGGTCTCCTGCCCGGAAGAGATCGCTTATCGGCAGGGCTGGATCGACGGCGGACAACTTAGTAAGCTAGCTCAACCGCTGGCCAAGAACGGCTACGGACAATACCTGCTGCGCTTGCTGAAAGAACGTGAGCAGCCATGAAAGAGCGCACGGACACAATTAAAGCCACCCGCCTAGCCATACCTGAAGTAGTCCTGCTTGAACTTCGAGGGTTTGGGGATGAACGAGGGTTTTTCTTCGAGAGCTTTAACCAGACCCAATTCGAAGCAGCTATTGGACAGAAGGCTTCTTTCGTACAAGACAACCACTGCCACTCAACAAGGAATGTCCTACGAGGCCTACACTATCAGGTCAGGCAAGTGCAAGGCAAACTGGTCCGCGTAGTATCCGGCGAGGTGTTCGACGTGGCCGTGGATATCCGCCAGAACTCGCCGACCTTTCGCCGATGGGTAGGCGAAGTCCTCAGTGCGGAAAACAAGAGGCAGATGTGGATCCCTGAAGGTTTTGCCCACGGGTTTCTCGTGCTCACCGAAACTGCCGATTTTCTCTACAAGACCACGGACTACTGGGCCCCAGCACACGAGCGGTGCATTGCCTGGAATGACCCGTCAATTGCAATCGACTGGCCGATCAAGGGCGAGCCGATACTCTCCAGGAAAGATGCGCTGGCGTCGACGCTCAAGACGGCTGAGATTTTCCCGTAACTGGCCTACTCGATGGGCACCGGCGTTAATAGCCGCCGCGGGATCTATTGGCAACCGCCATCAGGACATCCCTGGCCGCTGGCGCTTCCTGACTGGCGACTGCCATATCAAGGCGTGCGAGCAGGCCGGCAAGTTCTTCTCCCTCCAGTCGCGGTTCGCTGGCCTTCATGATTTTGGGATGGCGTGTGCTCTCGGCGTTGCTGGTGGCGATCAGGAGTTCTTCATAAAGTTTTTCGCCTGGGCGAAGGCCGGTAACGACGATTTCGATATCGCCGTCGGGGTCGTCCTCATCGCGCACGGCATGCCCGGCCAGACGGATCATGTTGTGTGCAAGATCAAGGATGCGAACCGGATCGCCCATGTCCAGCAGAAAGATTTCGCCGCCGCTGGCCAGACTACCGGCCTGGATCACCAACTCCACAGCCTCGTGAATGGACATGAAGTAGCGTGTCACCTCGGCGTGGGTCACGGTCACCGGGCCGCCCTGGGCAATCTGTTCCCTGAACAGCGGAATCACGGAACCTGAGGAACCGAGTACGTTTCCAAAGCGCAGAGCACAAAAACGCTGCCCCCTGCCCAGTTGCTCCGCGCGTCGGGCGAAGTCCTGAACAATCAACTCCGCCCAGCGCTTGGTCGCCCCCATGACGTTGGTCGGCCGTACCGCCTTGTCGGTGGAAATGAGCACAAAGGTTTCCACCCCGGCGTCGAACGCGGCCTGCGCCAGAGTCAGGGTGCCCATGACGTTGTTGCGCACGCCCTCGATCACATTGGCCTCGACCAGCGGCACATGCTTGTGAGCCGCCGCGTGGTAGACGGTTTCCACCCGCTGCTCGCGGAGGATCTGCTGCACCAGTTCGGCATCCTTCACCGACCCAAGGCGAGCAACGATCGGACATGGTGCGACGCGACGCAGCACCCGCTCGATCTGGTACAGCGCGTGTTCGCTGGCTTCCAGCAGCACCAACCTTGAGGGACCCAGCCCGGTGATCTGCTGGCACAGTTCAGAACCGATCGAGCCGCCGGCGCCGGTAACGAGCACCACCTTGCCAGAGATACATCGCCCCAGCAAGGCCGGGTCAGCCGCCACGGGATCACGTCCGAGCAGGTCTCCGATGTCGACTTCCCTCACCATGTTGACCAGGTGCCGTCCGTCGGCGATTGCCGACACGGCAGGGAGGATGCGCACCCTCAGACTGAACAGCTCAAGGAACGCCACCACCTCGCGGCGCCGCTCGCCGGAAGCGGACGGCAGAGTAACGATCACGTCATGAATGCCGAAGCGGTCGATCACCGCCGGCAACTGCGTCGGCGAATAGACGCGCAGGCCATCCATGTCCTTGCCATGCAGGGCCGCATCGTCGTCGACGAAGCCCGCAGGGAAAAGCTCCCGAGCCTGCCGCAACGACGCCGCCAGTTGCCGGCCGGCATCGCCAGCGCCGTAAATGAGTACCTGCCTGCCGCCAAATACCCGGCGCACCGGCAACCACAACAGCCAACGGGCACCAAAGCGCGAGCCGGCAACCAGCACTGCGGCAATCAGGCCGTAAAGCAGTGGTACCGCCCGCGGCACCCCCTCCTGTCCGGTCATCCGCGTCATGAAGGCGAGGATTGCCCATAGTGCCGCTGCCATTGTTGTGGCCTTGAGCACCGCCCACAACGCCTGCTCACCGAGGTAGCGCACCACTGAACGGTACAACCCCAACGTAATGAATCCCGGCAAGGCGAGTAATGGCGCCGACAGGATCAGCCAGATCTGCTGCTGGCTGGGCACAAACCATTCGCCCAGACGCAGGGCGTAGGCCGCCCAGACAGCGAACAGCAATGAAGCGACATCGGCCGTCATCATCATTAACTGCTTGCCGCGGCGACCCATGCTGGTGAAATGCCGAGTCAACCGCGAGGGAATTCGTTCAGGCATCAAAGGGGGGCGCCATGACGATACGGGGCTTCAATGCTGCCAACAAAGGAAACGACTCGGTTCATATCGGCAAATCCTCTGCCGCCAACGTAAATTGCCTAGGCTCGAAACCCAAATCCTGCACTGCCTCCGTATGGCCAAACACCAAATCGCTGTTCATCCGCTCCGCCATGGCAGCTGACCACTGCCGGTAACGAGGGACGTAGCGAAGCATAGCCACCGCCAAGTGAAACGTCCAAAGCGGAACCGTCAACAATCGTGGGCGAAGGCCAAGTGCAGCAAACACCCGTGCGACCATCTCACGGTATGCCAGCGTCTCGCCACCGGATATGCTGTAGGCACGGTTGGACGCATTAGGGGCTTCCAAAGCTGCCAAGCAGGTAACAGCGACATCTTTCGCGTGAATTGGCTGGCGCAAGCCAGTGGCTTTACCTAGCACTGGAAAGAAGCCAAACCGACGAATAAAACGCGCAATTTCTGAAATGTTCTTATCATGGCCAAAACCGTAAATCAGCGTTGGGCGTAGAATCACCCACTCAATGCCACGGCTTTCAGCCCACGCCTGTACGCACTCTTCTGCCTCAATCAAGCGTACAGCCACCGCGGCTTCTGCAGTGTCGTCAGAGCCGACTTTCGTGAAACGGCTGGTTGATGACAAAGCCACAATACGCCGCGCACCGCAAGCCTCCAGCCACGCAAGGTATTCTGGTAACACCCAAATGGGTGCCACACATATCCAATAGAGAATCCGCTCAAACGTCGAAGAAGGTGACAACTGCCGCCACTCCACGTCAAAGTCGCTTGCCTTCATCTGCCTTGAAAACGCAATTACCCGCCAACCAGCGTTCCCCAATGTCGGCACCAGACAAGTACCCACCAGGCTACTTGCGCCAAGAACCCCTACTAGACGGTCACACACGGCGCATTCCAATCTTGGCTAACCCAAGCCTGACTCCACAATACGCTGAAACTAATGAGAACCGAAACCATACGCCTACTACAACCAATCCCCACAACAAGCCGGGATATTGATGCCGAAAGAACTTGCGATAGAAGCGAAGCATGCCGTGGTGCTTGTGCCACTCGACGAAAAACGGCCTGCTGCGGCTACAGGCCCCCCATACGTGTACTACACGGGCATCGGGAACGAAGACGATTTCCCAACTCTTGAGTTTGAAGCGCATGCACCAGTCAAGATCTTCACAATGGAGAAAGTAATCCTCGTCCCACAAGCCGACATCATCCACTGCTTCGCGCTTGACCAGCATGCAGGCCCCGGAGATTGCCTCAACAAGAACCGGCATCGTCGGTAATCGCTCCCTGTGCAACAAAAAGTCAGAAAAAACAGTCGGTAAAACTCGAGCAATCCGGGATAAGCCAAAGGCTTTCATGAACGCCATTTTCGGGGTTGGGAAGACACGTCTCCCACCGGGTTGTTCAGAGCCGTCAGGATTGCAGAGCAGGCAGCCGACCATTCCGATTGACTCTGAGCTATCCAGCACTTCCATCATCCTTCCCATGGCCCCGTATTCCAATACGCAATCAGGGTTCAGAAAAAGCAACCGAGGCGCATCAGATGAGAGCGCACCTACATTGCATGCCGCAGCAAATCCAAGGTTTTTCCCGTTACGAGTAACGAGAATCCGTTCATCTTGACATGCTCGTTGCAGGTCCTCAAGGCTTCCATCCGTGGATCCGTTATCTACGACGATCACTTTCCGAACGCCTGCCTCAAGCACGGAATAAACGCAATTCGCCAATAGCTGGCCGGCGTTGTAGTTGACGATGACGACATCGCAGTTATAACAGGAGATTTGCGGTGTCAAACTGCGCCCCCATAAGTGGTAAGTCGAAAATTTATCAATGACAAAGTGGAAGCAATCACCTACCACCAAGCCCTGAAGCGTCTGATCGACCGATAAAACGCTCTGGTAATGATTCTTTTTGTCGTTAGCTGGCGCTCCATCCAAAGCGCCCATTCATCACTCGCTATTGAAAAGTCTACTGATAAGTCGCGAGGCCTTGGCGGGGTTCTTGCGGCGTCACTTAAAATTCCGTAAAAAATATCTGGAGAGTGAAATGCCTCGTACTGTAACCGGCTAGAGCGACTGGATCGGTCCAGATCGTGAGGAGACAGCGAGGTACAATGATTCAGCAGATCTTCCGGGTAACGCCAACTGTAGGCACCATCGTATGCAAGATCAACGCCGCTCAGTATTCTGGAAAATATATGTCGATGCAAGGCTATAGGGATACCTGCCCCCATCGCTTCGATTAGCGTGAGCCCCCCCCCGTGTGGAAAAGAAGCGATGTAAAGGTCAACCCGAAAATGATGTAAGGCCTGCCATACGCTGGGAACCCATTTGATATAGATAAAGCGGTCTGGTCGAATGTTATAATGCCTCAGGCCACGCCGAACCTTGTACAGCGCCCAAGGAGTCAAGCGGCCAATATGGATGTGCGTTCCGCCGGTCGCGTTCAACAATTTCGGTACCAGCTCAAGGTAATTAACGAAGTAAGAGACCTCGATTTTATTTGACCTAGCAGCCGTACACGTAGTCAGAGTCCCTTCGCGCATAAATGACCAATCCGCCGGTTTGTCTCCCCTATCGTCGACCGTCAGCGGCATAAAGGAATTATTAATGCCAAGTACACTGCGGCAATTATGATATCCCATTGGATTAGAGTCAATGTGGTCAAGATGCGGCAAGTACAATCCGAGGCACAGATGATGATCGCCATGGTGATAAAAGCTGGCATCAAGCCCCATTTCAGGCTGAATCGCAGCTACAGCAACGCTGTCTTGGTGGTGGTTGAATAGATAAACTTTTTTAGGGTTTGCTCTGAGCAGGCATTCTTGCAACCAAGTCAGACGCTGATGGTAACTTCCGCTCGGTGCCTGTACGAAGTCCACACCGGTTTGTCCGGCAATTCCATCATGCACATAAACTGAATCTGAACGTCCATCTAGTTCCGTCGAATATATAATATGTCTCCCCTCGGGCCGGGCTTTGATAAAACTTTCAATTACCCTGGTATGCCCACCTGAGCGCTGAAGCTTTGTGACGATATAGCAGAAAACCTGCTGTTTTTCTTTTCCTGATGTAAAACATAAATTTTCTTTCTGAATTCTAGCGAGATTGATCTTGCCGATCCGCATGCAAAGATCATCCAAAGTTTGTGATCCAAAGACCTGGGATGTACATAGCGGTTCAGTAATAATACGTACCACAAGATTGTGAATAAGCCGCAAGGCGAAATTAATGTCATTCCTGTCGATACTCTCAACTACGCGCCTAGCGACGGAGAAGACGGAACAACAATCGAATGTATCTGCCCGAAGATATGTAAACATCTCTATTTCAAGGATCCACTGAGTAACCATCCCCCGGCAAATCCGGAGGCTTTCACTGTGAGAGCCGCTCAAAGCGGCTATACTGGGTCGCTAGCGCGATCCTGACCTTCTTGCACCTTAATGCCATACCCTTATATACAACTCACTTTGCATAGATTGAACGCATATATTCTACCGCGGAAGAAGTCGCGAAGCCGAGCCAAAGGGTCTTGATGCCGGGTTCTCCGTCGCCTTATCGACCGAGGAAGCCGCCGAGCATGGCGATTCTGCGGATCATCTCGCGCAGATCAGGCGGTGTGCCGGGCGGCGCTTTCTTCGCCGGAATGTATACCCCTTTCCATTTTTCCTCGCTGAACAAACCGCCCTGGCCATCCGGCAATTTGACCCGACGGGCAAAGAGTTTCTGGCGCACCGGGCGAGCCACCTAGCTGCCCCGCGCGGGCAGCATGAATTCGATAAAGCCCAGCGCTTCGCCCGAGCGAACCTGGGAGCCCACAGTTTGCCTCCTGCCGGAAGACAGCGATTGTGCTGCAAACGGATCAGCCAGTCGGCCGGCGTTTCCAGGACGTGCGCCCGTTGCATCAGCGCCAGAATATCGGCTTCCCAGTCGGCGACATACACCAGACGCGTGTCCGGCATCGTCGCGGCGGTTTCGGCCACCCGCTCGTAGCCCTCTATCCAGCGGGTGCTCTCCAGAATGCCTGGCCGATTGCCTTGCGCATCCTTGAATTCCCGTGCCCAGCGGCTCCCGATCCGGCGTCACAACACAGGTGGGATGCAGGTACAGTCCGCGCTGCGCTTCGTAGCTCAGCGGCCACAAGCCTTGGATGCCCTGCCCGTTGAAGTCGAGTTCGGTGCTGTCCTGCAGACAAAGCACCACCTGATGCTTGCGCATGCGGCAGAGGGTGCAGTCCATATGGGGGGTCAGGAGGTCTCCCCACCCAATCCCCTGCTTTTTCTCGCTCGTCTGATCGAAAAAGTTGTACGCCGCCAGCGTCTCGCCCCAGCTCGAACTGGGGCCCGGAAGGCTGGCCGTGGGCTTTTCGGCCAGATCGATCGCGACTTTAACCAGTCGCTTCGTCGGACGCGCATCTCCCTGTTCCGCTGTGCCAAATTCTTCCGCCGCCCATCCACCCATGTTCACCGCTCCGGTCAAAGGCCGCATACCCTACACCATCCTTCATAAAGGTCGTCCGGCGTGAGGGGAATAAAAGAAAAGGTCACGCCTCAGGCCAGCTACGAAATCGGCCAAACATGCAAAATGAGTTGCGTATAAGGGCTTGCCTTCTTCGATTCGCCTTGCTCTCTGTTCAGCCAGCTTGCGGAACAACTCCCCAAGGTATCATCGCAACTGCTCTCAAGAGTGTCTTGCGTCGACATTTCGGGATAAACACCGCGCGATATTTGCAATTCCACTTCGAGTAACTTAGGCTATTGAAGACGTCCATCGGGATTCTCAATAGTCATGTGCTTTGCGGCTCACGAGCTGGAGTTTCCTTGATGGATTCCCTGTAAAGTCAAACTTCTAAGGCCACCCCGGCAGAGCAGAGGGATTTTCCCGTCTTGGTTAGATTAGGGAACCGCTGATTAACGCACCTTTCAGAGAGACCCGACGTCGCGAAACCGCCTGCGGCCGTGCCAGACGTGACTGGTTATGACTGAAGGATGTGTTTTGCTCGATCCGCCGGGGTTCTTTCCCTTTTCCCGCCCGTTTCCGGGCCTTCTTCGTTCATCAGGACGCAACTTGGCTGTTGAGCGCCAACAACCGCCGCTTGGCGATCACCAAGTTGGCCAGGCCGAACAGCATGTGGAGCTGCGCCGTGTTCTTGGCCAAGCCTTTGTAACGCACCTTCCGGAAGTGGAACAGGTTCTTCACAATATGGAACGGATGTTCCACTTTCGATCGGATGCTGGCTTTCACCGATTCCAACTGGCGCAACAGCCGACCCCGCACGCTCTCTTCCGGCACGGCCTTGAGCTTGCCACGCTTCATCGCCACTTGCCAGTCAATGTCCCGATCCTTCAGTTCTTCCCGCTTCGCGACACGGGTATAGCCCGCATCCAGATACACCGTCTTCTCTTCGCCGTGCAGGACCTCCCCGTTCTGGGTCACGTCCGCGACTTTCGCCGCCGTCCCCACCACCGTGTGCACCAGACCGCTTTCGGCATCCACGCCAATATGCGCTTTCATGCCGAAATACCACTGGTTCCCCTTCTTTGTCTGGTGCATCTCCGGATCACGAGCCTGGGCCTCATTCTTGACCGACGGCGGTGCGGCAAGAATCGTGGCGTCCGCGATCGTCCCTTCCCGCATCATCAGGCCCGCGGCAGACAACTGGCCGTTGATCGCCTCGAATACCTGCTTCGTCAGTTCATGCTTCTCCAGCAGATGCCGGAACTGCAACAGCGTTGTTGCATCCGGTGCCGATTCCCGCGACAGGTCGATCCCGACAAACCCGCGCAATGCCTGGCTGTCAGTGATCTCATCTTCTGCACCCTCATCCGACAGGTTGTACCACTGCTGCACCAGATACGCCCTCAGCATCCGCTCCAGTCCCACCGGCGGACGACCCCGCTTCCCCTTCGGGTAGTGCGGTTCGATCACCCCCAGCACCTCGCTCCACGGCATCACCTGCTCCATTTCGGCAAGGAACACTTCCCGCCGCGTCGTCCGCTTCTTGCCGGCATACTCGACTTGCGAAAAACTGATCTGCTTCATCGCTCGACTCAACGGGGGTGGGATACCCAGATTATACCATACAGATATACGTCGATTAAATCAGCGGTTACTTGGGACAAACCCCCTATGAGGGTTTCTGAAATCCCATACGGTTAGCCAACTTGAAGCCCCAGAAGCTATTTCAATCGCCTGACAAGGAGCCCTGGAAGCTCAGGACGCTGTGAACCACGTGATCAATTTCAGCCGGACCCAGAGTGGGGCACATAGGTAAACTCAGAACTTCCCTGGCAAGTTTTTCTGAAATGGGCAGGAAGCGTTCCTTGCAATCCTGATAACAGGCTTGACGATGCGGCGGGATGGGATAATGTATAACGGTTGCCACCCCGAGTTGCTCAAGATGAGCCTTAAGGGCGTCACGTTGGTGGCTTCGAATGACGTAAAGATGCCACACGGGTTCAGCGTATTTGGGAACGAATGGCAAGTGCAATCCGGCTCCCGTCAACAGCTTCGTATACCGATCCGCTACTGCCTTCCGACGGCTGTTCCATTGATCCAGAACCGTCAGTTTTGCGCGCAGAAAACCCGCTTGAATATCATCGAGACGACTATTATAGCCAACCAGATCATGGTGATATTTCACCTTGGAGCCGTAGTTGCGTAGCTGCTTGACCCTTTCGGCAATCGCTAGGTCGTTAGTGAGCACAGCACCGCCGTCACCAAGCGCTCCGAGATTTTTCCCCGGATAGAAACTCGTGGCTGCAGCATGCCCTAATGAACCTGTGCGGCGGCCGTTGTAACGCGCGCCTTGCGCTTGTGCAGCATCCTCGATGACTATGAGCCCGTGCTTGGCCGCCAGCGCGTTGATCGGATCCATTTCTGCCGGCTGACCATACAGGTGCACAGGAATAATGGCACACGTACGACTGGTCAGCGCGCTCTCGATCAAGCAGGGGTTGATGTTGTGTGTCACCACGTCTGGCTCCACCGGAACGGGGGTGGCCCCGCACTCCGTAACCGCCAACCAAGTTGCGATGAAAGTATTGGACGGGACAATCACCTCATCGCCAGGCCCGATGCCGTAGGCCCTCAAGATAAGATGAAGTGCTTCGAGTCCGTTGCCTACGCCAACGCAGTACTTGGCTTCACAATAGCTCGCAAACTCGTCCTCAAAAGCTTCTACTTCGGGGCCCATGATGAACCAACCCGAATCAAGAACTCTTTGGTAAGCTGATTCCAGCTTATCCCGAAGAGATTGGTTCTGCCGACCTAGGTCAAGGAAAGGAATATATGTCATTTTGCTGCCTTCTGAGCAGCACCGACGAACTCATTGTAGTCGCGATAGTAGTCGAGTTCATCGTAGTAGTCGGATGCCAGTACCATACAAACAGCTCCGGAGGAGAAATTATCGATTGCGCGCCATATCATTGGGCAAACGGAAAGTCCGTAGTAGCTGCGGTTCATGTGCACTGTCTTCCTTGAGTGACCATCGTCAAGATGAATGTCAAATGAACCGGACATAGCAATGATCAATTGGTGCAGGGCTTTGTGCGCGTGTCCGCCACGCTCGGATCCCCCCGGGACATCGTATAGATAGTACACCCGACGAATGGCGAAAGGGATGTGGCGCCCGGCCTCGACAAAGGTGAGGTTACCCCGTCGGTCGTTGATTCGTGGAAGATCAATAAGATTGCAGTCTTGGAGGCTCATACATCGATCCTCAGTAGACGTCTCTGCCGGAAGCTTTGCTCAAGACTTCGAACTCATCAACGATCTTCACCAATCGAGAATCTGTCGGTCGGACTCCCTCCATGAGATAGGCAGTAATCTGGTCATGTACGTCCGCGAAGCCGTACTTCTTAACGGCATAGTCGTTAACCGACACTGCCTTGCGCGGAACGTATTTCACAAAAGGCCTTACATTCCTGGAAAGCGCTGAGCCCATTGCGACAATCGAGTAATGTCCAACCACCGAATACTGATGCACCGAGCATCCTACGGCCAGGGTTGCTCCCTGAAGAATGCTCACGATTCCTCCCATTACCACCATAGGGGTAATCACGACGTTATCATGGATGATCGCATCGTGCGGCACGTGTACACTTTGCATGATGAATACGTGGTTGCCAATGCGAGTCACATCCCGATAGCACGGCTTCTGTATCGCCGTGTATTCGCGGATAATATTGTCGTTCCCGATCTCGATCCGGGACCGAGAGCTGTCATATCTCGGATTACGTGTGTCCTGCCCTGGCGTGCCGATGGTAACATGCGGGCCAAGCCAATTGCCATCCCCTATCGTAAGTGGCCCGTATATCACTGAATAGGGGCCAATCTCGTTTCCACTGCCGATACTAACATCGCCTTCAATGATCACGGTAGGATGAATCACGTTGCTCAAGTTGCACTCCTTCGCGAAAGGGTTTGCAATACTTCATCTGGTAAAATGAAAAAATCGTCGTGGATACTCCGACTAACTCCGCCAACCGCCTCACCAAGAATATACCGGACGACTTTGTTCGACGCCGCAGCCATGTTCTGCCAATACCAATAGCTCGTATCCGGGTGCTTGGAAATGAAAATCCATATCTCAGTCGTCGGAGGACTGAAAATAATGTTGGCCAAGGCGGCGCCCGATGAGGCGACTACCACTTTGGCGTGAGCAAACAACTTCACCTGCTGGAGGAAGCTGAGCTTGTCTGGCTCAACTACTGAATATCCGGCCTCTACCAGTAGCTGTTCAATTTGAGGTGCACTTGTGAGCTTGCGGACAGAAGAATTCCTTCTCAGAACAACAAGCTGCGGGTAGTTCTCGAAGACCGTCTGTTGAGCAACGGCAAGCAGCCGAGCGCGGATGAACTCGAAGGCATATGGATGAAAAGTGCCATGCGAATGTCCGGAAAGCTTTCTTTCCCGCCGTTCGAACGGCACATAACCAGTGGCCGATGTGATATAGAGCTCGTGAACGGTCAATCCCCGGCCGATCGGCAGTGTGATGATTTCACGTCCGGCACCGGCCACCAGGATCAGTGATTCCATGATGTTCTTGTGGAGACCGTGGTTGACTACAATAGGTATGTCAAGGAAGCGATCTTCTGCACAGAATAAGGCGATGCGTGGTAGTACCTCTGTCAGCCAGTGGGCGTAGTTGGGAGCACAGGCATCGACAAATGTGGCCGCTACGGGAATGGGTTCAGGTGCCCGGTCGTGCAGCAACCAACGGATCTGCCTTGATTTTGAATCAATCAACGTGCGGCCGTGAAGTTCCTCGCTAGTGTAGTCCCGCTCAAAATCGTACAAGTCATGGCACAGCACCTGATCATCAACCAGCACGAGGTTCGTTCCCCCGTAGATGGTCGCATCCGGTATGCTCGCGATAATAATCTCGGGAAATTTGTACTGAGGATGGGGCGATTCAAGATAATCTTGTTCGCACGCCGGGGAAACCATCGGTGCCGGCGATTCAACGACTGCGGCGTCTGCCAATTTGTAAGTTAGCGTTGGTTTCCTTGTGGCAAACTCGGTTAGCGTAATGAGGGGAAGCCATCGTTTAGTTGCCCCGCCAGCGAGCCGGGTAGCGATGTGTCTGATATAGAGCGGATATATCGTCCGCCACAGCATCAGGGCTAGCCAGCGGATGGGGGGGAAACGCTTGAAGTGGCTTCTATATACCTGCCCGAACCATGTGGCGCGCAATCGGCTTAGTGTGTCATCCGGATTATCTTGAGATGCCGGAATCTCCAAGATATTTTGGCGTATTTGAACATCCGCGATATTTCCGTTCGTGTCTGACGGCGTCCAGCACGGAACGATCGGTTCAGGCAGCCAACCCGCTTTATTTCCGTGGCGAGGAGTCACCCCGGTAGTGAAGGAGTTAGGCAGTTGCTCCAAGTATGCCATGATCTCTTGTAACCGTTGATCATTACGGAGCATGTCATTGCGTAACTCGCGAACGATTATTATAATTTCCTCTGGGGTGGGTGTGATGGAAGAATTTCTATCCAAGATCTTTACCCCCCAAGTATCGTCCTACGATTTCTTCCGGCAAACCATCGCCCTCGACCTTCCCGTGATCTATCCATATGACACGGTTGCAAAGTGAAGTAACTAACTGGTGGTCATGGGAAACCATAACCATGATATTGGCATTATCGATCATGGCGTACATTCTGGATTTTGCTTTGGCCAGGAATGCGGCATCTCCTCCGGCGAAAATCTCGTCCAGTACAAGTATGTCAGGATGCATGGAAGTAGCGAGGGAAAAAGCTAGGCGCATGTACATGCCTGTCGAATAATATTTGACAGGCGTGTCAATAAACTCTTCTAGTTCGGCAAAGGCAACCACTTCAGATTCGATCTCTATGAGCTGCTGCTTGGTATAGCCAAGAATTGCGCCATTTAGGTAAATGTTTTCACGTCCGGTAAATTCGGGATGAAAACCAGCGCCTATTTCAAGAAGCGGAGCAATACGCCCATCTACAGCAATTTCCCCATCCGATGGCTCATAAACCCGACATAAGGCCTTGAGTAGCGTGCTCTTTCCTGCTCCGTTGCGACCAATAATGCCCACACGTTCACCAGCAGAGATGGTAAATGAAACCTCGTTGACTGCCGAAAATTCGGAATAGGTGGTCTGGCTCTTGCGTTTGAAAAGATTAGCAAAATAGCTCTTCAGTGACGGTGACCTGTCATGATAAATACGGAACCTGATCGACAGATTTTCAACACGAATAATTGACATCTCTGCTCACAGCCTGAAAACAATCTGTCTCTGCTGCCGGAGAAAAACAAACAAACCTAAGGACATAGCGGATAGGGAGATCAGGATGGACTCTAAGATCACGCCTGAAGTCGGCAGACTGGCAAGATAAAGGGGTGCCCGGAACAGATCAATGAAGGGTACGACGGGATTCAGGCGAACAAACCATACCAAGTTCCCCATCAATTCATCGGGCCGATAGAGGATGGGGGTAAGAAAAAAGAGTCCCTGCATGGCAATCAGGACAACGTGCTGAAGGTCGCGGAAAAATACAGTAGCAACCGACATAATTAATCCCACGCCCAAGGCAAAAAAGAACAGCAGCAGATAGGAGATGGGTATAAAAATAAGCGCCCATGACAACGAGCCGCCGATTGTCATGATGATAACAGATAGCGCAAGGAACGAAAGCACGCTGTCAATCAGGAGGGCAAATGTAATACTTAGCGGAAAAATAATCTTCGGCAAGTATATTTTCTTGATCAGCGCCTCATTGTTGATGAAGGAGGAACCGGACTGCGTGACAACCGAACTGAAGAAATTCCAGGGAATCATCCCAGCAAACAGAAAAACTGCAAAGGTCTTTAGTTCCGCTTTGAACAGCGTAGCGAACACCAGGGCCATGACTGTCATCATCAACAAGGGGTTAATAAGTGTCCATAAATATCCCAAGACCGTACGCCTATAGCGGAGTATCAGTTGCTGTAAAACAAGTTGCGACAAGACGTACCGGCTATCATGCACCTCTTCAATAAAAGTACGAGCTTTCGTTTTCATCCAAGGCCTCCGCACTCGGAAAGCATAGTCAATATTGCCATACCAAGGGGAGCAAAAAAACCATTGACATTCATGATATTATGTCGAAAGCTTGTAGTCCTACGCTGAATCGGTACTAATCTCACCTCTTAAATACCTCCGGGCACCGGATAGAGACTCTCCCGACATCCAGACAAGCCCTTTACGCTTCAACCTGACTTTGAAATGAGCACTGCTGGTTTCCATCGCAGAACCATCGGCTGAAACGCAGACCTGTTACGCTACTGCTATTCTACCAAAAGCACCCGCGGCTTTCTAGATTCTGATTCCCATTGCGAAAGCTATTTTGCTTTCTTGTCGCCAACCTTGGTTACGAATGGGTTGGCAAAGTCATGCGTCAGCGCTGGCACTTTTCTCGTAACCGTTCACTCCCCCTATGCTGCTGCCGAGATAGCAGGGAGCGCGGGGAGC